>Ga0157360_1000099_pt1 | contig 47738 bp, 41 predicted proteins | sample AttlaeALBM1_FD_111483 | JGI IMG/M metagenome (GOLD analysis project Ga0157360, IMG submission 111483) | Fungus gardens microbial communities from leaf cutter ant in Ribeirão Preto, State of São Paulo, Brazil - Atta laevigata ALBM1 | ecosystem: Host-associated > Fungi > Mycelium > Unclassified ...
AGCGCCACGTTGACATCGTGGAGGTCAGCGGTTCAAATCCGCTTGGTCCTACCATATTCAATGTCTAAGCCCATACGCTTAGCCTCTAAAAAAGCCTCGCACCCTTTTGGTAGCGAGGCTTTTTTTGTGCAAAATGATGGGAGCTTGAGAGTGGGACACGTCACGCATGTCTCCATGCTTTGCATAAAAAGCCCTTTGAAATTTCCCAAGTGAACAGGAAAGGACAGGTACCCCTGATGGATGCCTGTACACGGCTTTCCCCTTGGCCTATTGCCTCTCTCTTTTGCCTTGTTTATTCATCTCATGTGCAACATGCGGTTTAGTCGAACTCGCTGGCCTCAATAAAAACATGGCACAGTTTTTCGATTGTGGATTGATCCTCTTCACTAAATCTGTTCGGAGCAGGGCTGTCAATATCCAATACCCCCCACACTTCACCTTTGACGATGATGGGTATAACCAATTCAGAACGTGAGGCCGCATCACAGGCGATATGGCCAGGGAAAGCATGTACATCAGCTACACGTTGTGTCTGGCGTGAGGTGGCTGCTGCACCACATACTCCCTTTTCAAAGGAAATCGGGTTACATGCGGGCTTACCCTGAAAAGGCCCTAATGTAAGCCAGCCGGGCGAGGTCTGTAGATAAAACCCCACCCAGTTCAGTTGTTCAAAGCCTTGCTGAACAAAAGCGACGGTTTGTGCCGCGTTGGTCAACCAATCCGTGGTATCGAGTAAGGCCTTCAATTGTTGTTCAAGCATATCGTTGGACATAGGGTTCCCTCTTTCAAGCGTCTCTTTTTGGAAGAGGCCCGCTACATGTGACGACGTGCGCGAAGCCTCTTCTCACTTGTTCCCAATCTCTTTTGTTGCAGCCCTGTATCGCCAGGCGGTTATTTCCAGCCTGGAATAGCACCACCATGGAAGAGTTGTTGGGCGCGTTCTGCTACGGCCTCGGTTTGGAAGGCTTCGACCAAGTGATGAATTTTCTCTTCATTTTGTTCGCCCTGACGTACTACAAACAAATTGACATAAGGTGAATCTGCGCCTTCACGAATCAGAGCATCGTTCAGCGTAAGCCCTGCCGGCTGTGCATAGGTATTGGTGATAAAGGCAAGATCAACATCACTCAGCGCGCGTGGAAGCTGGGCAGCATCCAGTTCATCAAAATGGAAGTGGTGCGGGTTATCCGTAATATCACTGAGTGAGGCAGTTGGGCTGTTGGGATCGCTGAGCTTGATCAGGCCGGCTTTCGCTAGAATCAGCAACGATCTGGCTTCGTTGGAGGGATCATTGGGAACCGCAATGGTAGCGCCATCCGGTAGTTGGTTCATGGATTTATAGCGGCTTGAAAATCCACCGATGGGGTAAATGAAGGTTTTACCCACGGGGACAAAATGATAGCCGCGTGATTGTTCCGTGGCTTTCAGATAGGGCAGGTGCTGAAAAGCGTTGCTATCGATGCTGCCATCGGCCAGCGCAGAGTTGGGTGATACATAATCATTGAATTGAATGATTTTTACATTCAGATGATAACGCTGCATGGCGACCTGTTTGGCGACTTCCATAAGTTGTTCTTCAGGGCCGGCCATTACACCTACGCTGACCGTATTGGGATCTTCCTTGTGGCTACTGCATGCACTCAATAGGCTGCCTGCGACTAGCATCCCTGCACCCAACAAGAGTGCCTTTTTTCTATTTTTCATGTGCGATTCCCTGTTTAAAAAATGTGCGTGTGACCACAATCATTTCATCTTTCTTGACATAAAGAGATATCAGTGGCGTGTTCTTTTCACCAGATAATCACCCAAGGATTGAATGATCTGAACCAAGACCACTGTAATCACGACGGTGATAACCATAATCGTCGTGTCATACCGATTGTAGCCGTAGTTGATACCAATTGCGCCGAGTCCGCCGGCACCCACTGCTCCCGCCATGGCGGAATAGCTGATTAACGTGATCAAGGTAATGGTCGTCGAGGTAATAATGCCACTTTTGGCTTCCGGCAGGAGGACTTTCCAAATGATCTGCATGGGAGTCGCGCCCATGGATTGTGCCGTCTCTATCAAGCCGGGGGAAACCTCATTCAGTGCACCCTCAATCAGACGAGCGACAAACGGAATGGCCGCTACGGTCAACGGGACGACAGCCGCACCTAAACCAATGGAAGTTCCCATGATCAAGCGGGTGAAGGGAACGATAGCCAGCATTAAAATGATGAATGGGATGGATCGGCCAATGTTGACGATCAATCCCAGTACACGGTGAAGAATGGGTTTGGCAAGAAAGCGGTCCGGATGCGTTATGTACAAGGCAACGCCCAGCAAAATGCCTACCACAATGGAAATGACGCCGCTTAAAGCTACCATGATGATAGTGTCCAGCGTGGCTTGCCATAGATTCTGGATCATCCAGCTATTCAGTTCAGAGAACATGACCAAGAACCTCCACATGCATGTTGCGTTCTTTCAATTGAGTAATGACCTTTTCCGTTTTGGACAAATCTCCCATCAGCTCGGCAATCATCAGACCCAATGTGTGGGTCTGAATGGATTCGACACGCGCTTCAATGATACTGATATCCAGATCATGTTCACGAGCCAATTGTGAGATCAGTGGCGCCGTGACGTTATCACTTGAGAACGTCAGACGGACAACGGGGTGACCCGTCTGTGTGGGCGCTGTGTGGTTGGGTGAAAACAGCCGTGCGGACAAGGATGCTGGAATAGCCAGCTCAAGTTGATCCGAAATAAAATGCCGACCTTCGGGTGTTTGGGGATGAGTAAAGAACTCCCCAATGGGCGCTGTTTCGACCAGTTCCCCGCCCTCGATCAGAGATACCTGATCACAGATAGCCTTTACGACATCCATCTCATGGGTGATCAACAGAATGGTCAGGCCCAACTGTTGGTTGATTTCTTTCAAGAGCTCGAGAATTGAGCGTGTCGTGTGCGGGTCAAGCGCAGAGGTTGCTTCGTCACACAGAAGTACTTTTGGCTCACTGGCCAATGCGCGGGCAATGGCAACACGTTGCTTTTGCCCGCCCGAGAGCTGGTTAGGGTAACGTTCACCCATTCCGCTCAACCCCGTCAGTGTCAACAGAGCATCTACACGGTTTCGTATACTGTTTTTGTCACGCTTCATCAGCTCCAGTGGCAGCGCAATATTGGCTGCAACAGTACGGGATTCGAGCAGATTGAAGTGCTGGAAAATCATTCCAATGCCGTGGCGCGCCTTACGCAGCCCTGATGAATCCAATTGCGTAAGATCGGTTCCATCTATCATGACCTTGCCTGAAGTTGGACGCTCAAGCAGATTGACGCAACGGATAAGCGTGCTTTTACCAGCACCGGAAAGCCCAATGACACCGCTGATACTGCCTCTGGCAACATGTAAATTGATATCTTTCAGAGCTTCGACGCTGGAAGCTCCGTGGCCATAAACTTTGGTGATGTGTTCTAGGGTAATCATTGATAAGCAAACATTCGGTTGTCTCTTGCCAATTCGGCATGGTGGTCAGCATGTTGCCACCAATATTGTGGAAAGTGTGGGCAGTATTTTTGCCAGATTGGAAAGGCGCTGATCGAATACAGAGCAAATGACGTCAGTCATTATGAGGGAAGCCGTCACTGCATGATTTCTATAGAATCGCTATGGGACAGCTTCAGGCAATCATGATTGGCGAATGAGCGCGGGCAGGAGAAAAAACGGGAAAGTCATCTGATCGAAAGAGGCAGTCTGCAACGAATAATGTAGTGAGACCTGTTCTATTTAGCCGTGTTTTTTATGGCGCCCGCAAGCTGAATCAAATCAGCGCCTTCGGTAATTCGAGGGGATTCTAAGAGTCCCTCCCATGAGCGTCAATTAACTCAGGCTAAATTTTTTCTATTGACCTTATAACCATAACATCTATAGAGGGTGGAGTATAAAGGCGGCATTTTCTGTTGAAGGTGAGCCTTGCAAGAGAGTTTTCTGTTATCAATATGCCAAAATGTGGGGAGAGACGTCCAGCCCGCGAGAACCGCCTACTATCCTTTTTCACAGCGTTGGGTGGTGTATACCAGGCGATGGCGGGATTGGGAATTCCGTAACACCAGTGAGCTTTGTTAGTATGTCTCTTTCCCAGCCTCTTGCCCTATGGCTTTTCGGACATGACATTCATATTTCCATGTCTCGTTTGTTTTCAGACGACCCACTGATGCTCGGCTGACTTTCGTGCACTCACATTCCGCGGCTATGGATGACGCGCGGCCATGGAGGGTATGAGTTTAATAGGCAGTATGAGGTCAATGGGTAGCATGAGTTCATAGAAAGTGTGAGTTTAAAGGCCACATAGTAGCGGCTTACTATATCGCGCGAGATATATTGATCGTCAGGAGCACATGATGTTTACAGGTATTGTTCAGGGTACTGCAGAAGTCATTGCCATTGATCACGATGTACAGTTTTCACACTTGAGCGTGCTGCTACCCGAAGGACTGGAAACAGGCCTTGAAATAGGTGCTTCCGTGGCACATAACGGTTGCTGCCTCACAGTGACTGCGCGCGACGGGCGACGGGCCGAGTTTGATATCATTGCACAAACCCTGGCGATGACTAATCTCGGTGCCCTGGTAGTGGGGGATCACGTCAATATAGAACGTGCTGCCCGATTTGGCGATGAAATTGGTGGGCACCTGATGTCTGGGCATATCTCTGGGCAAGCGGTTATCGAAGAGATCAATGATGCCGAAAACAATCGCCGCTTATGGTTCAAGTTACCTCCCGAGCTGGTTCCTTTTGTGATGGATAAGGGGTTTGTTGGCGTTGAGGGCGCTAGCCTGACGGTAAGTGGTTTGCGCGAAGGCGGCTTTAGTGTTGACCTGATTCCGGAAACATTGTCACGGACAACTATCGGGAAACGACGAATCGGTGACAGCGTTAATATCGAAATTGACCCTCAAACTCAGGCGATCGTTACGACGGTAGAACGAATTTTGGCGCGTAAAGGTTAAGTCGCGGAATAATTTGGATTAAAATAGAAAAATTAGCCGTTCAAACCGTTTTTTCAAACATTACGCACACGCATGCTTTGTTCATTCGAGGCATAACAACTCCACCAATAATGGGTGGGTGGTAGCAGGAGACTCCGTTGGAAAACTCAAAAAGCGTCTATGGCGATTATATTAAATCGGTCATTCGTACAGTTCGTGACTGGCCGGAGCCAGGCGTTAACTTCCGTGACATTACCCCGGTACTGCAAAACAGTTCGGCGTTTCGTAAGCTGATCGATAGTTTCGTTCACCGCTATCAGGATCTTCACATCGACGCCATTGCCGCGATTGATGCACGCGGTTTTATTATTGGTGCGCCACTGGCCTATGAGCTGGGGTGCAGTTTTGTACCGGTTCGCAAAAAAGGCAAGCTACCATTCAAAACCATCAGTGAGACCTATAGTCTTGAATACGGGAAATCGACGGTGGAGCTGCATTCTGACGCCTTCCAACCGGACGACCGCATTCTGCTGATGGATGACCTGATCGCAACAGGCGGTACCATGTTGGCTGCTGCCAAACTGATCGAGCGTACCGGAGGTGTAGTGGTTGAAACGGCTGGCATTATTGATCTACCTGAACTGGGAGGCTCCGAGCGTATCCGTGAGGAAGGTCTGAGCGTCTTTACCGTATGTAGTTTCACAGAGTCGGAGTAAAACCATGGCCGCCAGTAACCGTTACCATCGCTATTTCACCGTCTCGTGGGATCGTCTGCATCGTGATGTCCGTGAGCTTTGCGAGCCTCTGCTTGATCACGATTTCAAGGGGATCATTGCCGTCACCCGTGGTGGGCTCATACCTGCAGGGCTATTCGCCCGTGAGCTGGATATTCGTTTGGTCGATACCATTTCAGTAAAAAGCTACGATAAAATGGAGCAACAGGAAGGTGTACAAGTGCTCAAGGGTATCGACCACGACGGCGAAGGCTGGTTGTTGGTCGATGACCTTGTAGATACTGGTAAAACCGCCCGGGCAGTACGCGAGATGCTGCCTAAAGCCTTGTTCGTAACGGTTTATGCCAAGCCGGAAGGGCGCTCTCTGGTCGATCGCTTCCATTCGGAAGTAGAGCAGGATACCTGGATTCAATTTCCCTGGGATACCGCCATGGCCTATATCGAACCGTTGGCTGAGCGTTACAGGGATGATGAACGCGGTTAGTCATACTGCTTCGACAAGCTGGAACGACAGCGAATCGAGGCGGGGCGTGAGCCGATCAAGGAATAAAAGTGGCGGCTATTGGTGCGTTTGAGTCTGTTGCCTCGTCAATGATCACGTTTTTGTCAGGAGAACTCCATGGCGCTTGAACATGCCGGTGATTGGCAACCTGTGCTGGATGGTGAATTCAATGCCCCTTACATGCAGGCGCTGAAAAGTTTCCTCCAGCAACGCAAGGCGGCGCACAAGGTGATTTATCCACATTCCCATGACTGGTTTCGAGCCTTCGAACTGACGCCGCTCAGCCAGGTCAAGGTCGTCATGCTCGGGCAGGATCCTTACCACGGCCCCGGACAAGCTCATGGGCTTTGCTTTTCCGTCCGTCCTGAAGTGGCTATTCCGCCTTCGCTTAGTAATATTTATAAAGAGCTACTGGCCGATGATGTGGGGTTCGAGCGGGTCAATCATGGCTTTCTTGAAAGCTGGGCCAAACAGGGCGTCATGATGATGAATAGCGTTCTTACGGTCGAGCAGGGGAATGCAGGCTCACACCGTAACAAGGGATGGGAGACGTTCACCGATAAAGCAGTCGAGTTGATTAATACCCATTGTGAGCATGTTGTTTTCCTGTTGTGGGGAAGCTACGCGCAAAAGAAGGCTGATTTTGTTGATCGCGAGCGTCATCTGGTTTTACATTCACCGCATCCTTCACCGCTCTCGGCGCACCGTGGTTTTTTTGGTAATCATCATTTTTCCCGAGCGAATGCTTTCCTTGTTCAACACGGTATTACACCTATCGATTGGCGCCTTCCTGCCAATGCGAATGAAGAATAACGCACGTCAAAAATACATGCATAAAGATTGCCGGCGCTTGGAAGCTCACCCTTTCATGCGCTGACATACCCTAAAGTACAGAATTATTTTGGAACATTACCATGAACGTACATGAGATCCAGCACCCTCTGGTTAAGCACAAACTCGGTTTGATGCGCGCTGAAGGGATCAGCACCAAGCAGTTCCGTGAACTCGCCAGTGAGGTAGCCGAATTGCTGACCTATGAGGCGACTCAATATATGGAGCTGGAGCCTCGCATGATTCAGGGATGGTCTGGCGAGTCGTTCGAAGTCGAAAAGATCAAGGGTAAAAAGGTCACCATTGTGCCTATCCTGCGTGCTGGTCTGGGGATGATGGATGGTGTGACCAATCTTATTCCCAGTGCCCGTATCAGTGTCGTTGGTCTTTATCGCAACGAAGATACTTTGGAACCCGTTCCCTATTTCGAGAAATTCGTTTCCGACCTGAATGAGCGTACCGCCCTCGTGATCGATCCCATGCTGGCGACAGGCGGATCGATGGTGGCAACGCTCGATATGCTAAAGTCACGGCATTGCCAATCCATTAAAGTGATTGTACTGGTAGCCGCACCGGAGGGAATCAAGCGAGTGCAGGAAGCGCATCCTGACGTGGAGATTTACACGGCTTCGGTTGACGAAAAGCTGGACGAAAACGGTTATATCGTCCCGGGGCTGGGAGATGCGGGTGATAAAATCTTCGGTACCCGTTGATCTGCCTCGTTCCCGGGTTGCCGCTCTTGTCCTCTGCGGGGGAGAAGGGCGGCGAATGGGAGGCGGTGAAAAAGGCTTGCAGCCGTTGGGCGGCAAGCCTTTATTAAGTCATGTTGTCAGTCGCTTGGCGCCGCAGGTAGCGGGGCTCACTCTCTGCTGCAATCGGGCCATTGATCAGTATCGTGCTGTGTTTGAGGGGGCGATTATAGGCGATGCACCTGCCCTTGAAGGGACTGGCCCCTTGGCTGGCATGATTGCCGGCTTGGCCTTTTATCAAGAGGTCAATCAGGTAAAAGTCGGTCCAGGGGCTCGTACGCTTGATAGCGATGCTCTCCACGCCGCTTTTCGCGTTCATTATTTGCCTTCCTCCTTGTTAAAATCTCACAATGAAAAGGCGAGTGCCTGCACCTTACCCTTTGAGTGGTTAATGGTCGTGCCTTGTGATGCACCGCTGATTCCGCATGATCTTGTCGATCGACTGTTACAGGCTGCAACCCCCAAAAACGATATCATGGTTGCCGCAGACGCTGAGCATGTACACTACACCCACATGCTGTTACGCATGCATGTCTTGTCACGTTTTCTCGAATACCGACAGCAGCATCAGCGTTTGAAACATCTCTATGAAATGTTCAATATCGGTACGGTTCGGTTCGAACATTCGACGGAGTTTGCCAATATCAATACCCATGACGCATTGGACGCACTGGAAGTGTGCTATTCCTGTACCGGAAATGATGCTGAATCAGATGCGTAATGAAGGCCATTCAGTGAACGTTTGGCGGACAGCAGGTATTTACAAGAAAGTAATCGACAGCATATCCATCGACAGTCTATCCCCGGTATTATAATAAAAATGGATGTGTCACCATTAACGCATAACAATGAATATCGTGACTGAACAATCATTGACCTCTCTTTTAAATATTTCAGAGCGCCTCAAGCCCTATTGACACTCACGTATCAAAAAGCGCACGTTGGCAGGTATTACATGATGAGCCTTTCTTGATGAGAAAAGAGGGTTTCTTTTCATCCAGGGTGAGAAGTATGCATGAACATGCATTGCTCATTGAGCCTTGGTCCGTCTTTATGTTGTCCAGCAATCCATTATGCGCAGTCTCTGCGCCAGTCATGACATTAGCCCAGTCCTTGCATCAAAAAAGGAACCGTATGTCATTGGAGAATAATCGCACCATGGATGCTGTGGTTAAGAATGCTGTAGTTATAAATGTTGTAGTTATGGGGGATGCAGCTACAAACGCTATCGCCACAGGTACTGGGTGCGCGGAGATTGAAGGGGTGGGGCGGAGCTATAAGCATGGGTGACGGACTACCAGTACTGGGCGTTGTGGGCTGGAGTGGTGCGGGTAAAACCACCTTGATTGAATCATTGTTACCTCTTTTACGGGCTCGTGGTATTCAGTGTGCCGTCATTAAGCATGCCCACCACACGGTTGATATCGATTCGCCGGGAAAAGACAGTTATCGTTTCAGAGAAGCGGGTGCTGTGCCTGTTCTTCTGGCATCGTCCAAACGTTGGGCGATGATGGTCGAAACACCGCAACAACAGGAGCCTGAGTTGAAGATGCTATTAACGCAAGTGGCTAGGTTGCAACCGGATCTGGTACTGGTAGAAGGCTTTAAACATGAGTCTATGCTTAAGTTGGAAGTATATCGTCAAGAGACCGGTAAACCTTTACTCGCTCCCCATGATGCATCTGTGCGTGCGATTGCGGTGCCCCACGGGGAGTTACCTGAGTCGGCGTTAAGGGAACACCCTTGCCCCGAGGCAGTGACGCTTCTGGATTTATCAGAGCCTGAAAATATTGCGAACTGGATTGGCGATGTCTATCTACGGCTTGATGGGCCACGGTGTGAGCGCAGTGCGAGTCAATATTCATCCGATGTGAGTGATGAAACATGACGGTGACACGGCTCTCAGTGGAGGACGCCCAACATACATGGTTACGTTGGCTGGCATCGCGAATCAAACCCTTTTCGGAATCCAGTATCTCCCTCTCGGAGGCAGTGGGAAAAAGGCTGGCTGAGGACGTGTCCTCGCCGGGAGACCTTCCTCCGCGGAGTGTCTCGGCCATGGATGGTTATGCTTTTGATAGCCGCTCTCTCATTGCTACTCCCCCTGCGTTACCCCTTGCCTGCATAGGGCGCAGTATGGCGGGAGAACCGTTCGCGGGGGCCGTGGGAGCGGGGCAGTGTGTTCAGATTGCTACAGGTGCAGATATCCCGGCGGGATGCGATACGGTTGTGGTGATCGAACGTTGTCGAGTAGAAGGCGACGCTCATTCGGCTGTCGTTTTCCCCTATATGACGGACTCGACACAGACAAATGAAGACGCTGGACAGACGCAGCTTCCCTCTATCAATGAGGTGAAAGGCACCAATATTCGTTGGCAGGGTGAAGTCATCAAAAAGGGCGACCTGCTGCTGAAAGCGGGGCAACGGTTGGATTTTCGCCATGTTGCATTGTTGGCTGCATTGGGAATCAAGAGTGTCTGCGTGAAGCGGTTACCTCGCGTAGCGTTATTTTCCACCGGCGATGAATTACAAGGTGATGCGACAAGCTCGCTTCACGATTCGAACCGCCCGATGCTCACTGCCCTGTTGATGGCCTATGGTGCAGAAGTACATGACGGCGGCACATTACCGGACGACCCGCAGGAAATTACCAACGCGCTCTCCTCAGTAAGTGAAAATGTGGATCTGATCTTGACCAGTGGTGGTGTTTCGATGGGGCCGCGTGACCATCTGCGCCATGTACTGGAAGCGCGACACAGTGTCGCATTATGGCAGATTGCTGTTCGTCCGGGTAAATCGGTGCTCTGTGGTGAGTGGGAGGGTACGCCATTGCTGGGATTACCGGGTAATCCGCTCGCGGCCTTCGCCATGTATTCTCTTTTGGGGATACCCGCGCTGGAGAGCCTTCAGGGGGCTGCACAGCATCATCCCTCCCTTAAAGCAACACTCACTGAACGTGTAAAAGGCCGCCTTGGCCGTGTAGACTTGCTGTTAGGGTTGCACAAGTGGAATAATGAAAGAAGTCTTAAAGAAGGTCTTGAGGTAAGGCCTTTGTCAGCCCAACAATCCCATCGTATTGATATGCTGCCCCAAGCTACCTGCTTTATTCTTCTCGATCCTGAGCAGGATGTGTTGGACGCGAGCCAATGGGTCCGTATTGTGATATTTGATGATCTTTTGGGCTATTCCCTGATGGGGACGACAGCTTTGTATCACCAGGAATGATGGCATGAATCAACGTTTATCGCATTTGAATGCACGTGGCGAAGCACACATGGTCGATGTGGGTGACAAATCTGTTACCCATCGGGAAGCCACTGCCAGTGGCGCGATTAGAATGGCCCCAGCCACGCTCCGATTGTTGGTAGAGGGCCAGCTTCCCAAAGGGGATGTATTGGCCACAGCGCGTATTGCCGGCATTCAGGCAGCCAAGAAAACATCTGAGCTGATTCCTCTTTGCCATCCTTTACCACTGACATCGGTCACCATTGACTTTCAGGTAGATGAGTCCTTGCCGGGTATTCTGATGAGCGCGACATGCCGTGTATCCGGTAAAACCGGTGTTGAAATGGAGGCGTTGACAGCCGTCTCCGTTGCGGGGTTGACGCTCTATGATATGTGTAAAGCTGTCGACAAATATATGCTGATTGGCGCGATTCAGGTGGAAGCCAAAACGGGAGGCAAGTCAGGCGATTGGGTGCGTCCCCCGAATGCAGATGAGCTTTATGACGTTCCATCGGAAGTGACGGCTGAAAATGTCGTGCCCACCGAAGAAGGTCAGGAGGGCGTTACCCCCGCATTTCCATCAAATGCTTCAGCAATGGCAGCCTCTAGTCTCACAACCAACGCTTCGACACCGACAGTTACTTTACTGTTTTTTGCGGCGTTGCGTGAGAAACTGGGCATTGATCGCCTGATGTTACCGCTGGATACCTCTGTTCGAACTATCAATGACATCAAACAGGTACTGATGAAACAGGATGAGCGCTTTCGTTTGTTACAGGAAGATAAAGTGTTGTGCGCTGTTAATCAGAAGATGACGCAAATGGATCAGGTACTGTCGAATGGTGATGAAATCGGTTTCTTTCCTCCGGTGACAGGCGGATGAATATCGTCGGTATCCAGTCAGAGCCATTTGACCTCGCTGAATTACGGAGCCAATACGCTGATAATTTCAGTATCGGTGCCGAAGTCTTCTTCGTTGGTAGAGTCCGGGAGTTCAGTGAACACAGTGGTGTGACGGCATTGACGCTTGAACATTATCCCGGGATGACAGAAAGCGTGCTTGAGACACTTGCCGACGAAGCCTGTGCCCGCTGGGCACTGGAAGGTGTGGTTATCATCCATCGCGTTGGCTACTTGCAAGCGGGCGATGATATTGTGTTGGTCATGGCTTTTTCAGCACACAGAGCTGTCGCCTTCGAAGCGTGCCAATACCTGATGGATCGGCTCAAAACGGATGTTCCCTTATGGAAAAAAGAGCATTTCCAACACGGGGAGCGCTGGGTGGAAGAACGTGCATCAGATCAATTGGCCAGTGCCCAGTGGAAAGAGGGGTGACGTATCGCTTTCAATGCTCATGATGAAGCAGGAGACCTTATGACAATGCAGCATTCGCCCGCTCAGCTGGTCGATAACTATGGCCGGCAGATACGGTATCTTCGCATATCAGTCACGGATCGATGCGATTTTCGCTGTGTTTATTGCATGAGCGAGGAGATGACGTTTCTTCCGCGGTCACACATTCTGTCATTGGAAGAGTTGGCGTTATTGGCTGACCGTTTTGTGGCACTGGGTGTCGAGAAAATACGTATTACGGGGGGCGAGCCTTTGGTTCGCCAGGGAATTGATAAGCTCATGCAGGCTCTTGGGGCTCTTAAGCAAAAAGGGTTGAAAGAGCTTACCATGACGACCAATGGCTCCCAGCTTCACCGTTATGCACCGATGCTTAAAGCATGTGGTATGGATCGCCTGAATATCAGCCTGGACTCTCTGGATGCTCAGCGTTTCAAGCGCTTGACACGTACGGGGGATTTAGCCCGTGTACTCCAGGGGATTCAGGCAGCCAAGGCCGCCGGTATTCATGACATCAAGCTGAATGCTGTCATTCTGAAGGGGCGCAATGAAGACGAAGTATTGTCGTTGGTCGATTTTGCGCGTCGCGAACAATTGGACCTCACCTTTATTGAAGAGATGCCCTTGGGGGATGTGTCCGATCATGGTCGTGAAGAGACGTTCTACTCCAGCGACGAAGTGATTGAGCAGATCGAATCTGTCTATCCACTGACGACCAGTAACGCCTCAAGTCTTGGGCCTGCGCGTTATTTCAACATGGCAGACTCATCCACGCGGATCGGGTTGATCTCCCCCCATTCCCATAACTTCTGTAGTACATGCAACCGAGTACGTGTTACCGCGGAAGGGCGATTACTGCTCTGTTTGGGGAATGAACATTCGGTAGATTTACGCGCTATTATGCGAGAAAGTCCGAATGATGTAGAACGGTTGGATAATGCGTTGATTGACGCCATGCAGATAAAACCGTATCGCCACCATTTTACTACGGACGGCGATGTACAGATTGTCCGCATGATGAATATGACCGGTGGCTAATCAGCAAATCCGCTCAATGATGTATCTGCCCCGGCGCCTGGATACTCCGTTTCACAAGAGGGTGCATTGCCCCGCTTTTTCCATCGCCCTGATAGGTGGGATAACGTTTTATTCCATTACGTTTGAAAGGATGGGCCGTTCACGATGAATTTTCATGAATGACCGTATCTCTAATATGACCGTATCTCTAATAAGTATTTCAAGCCGACATATCCACTAGATCCAGATAAAGCTGACTACCGCTGATACCCTGTACCCGTAGCTGGCGCTTGATCTCATTCAGTAAGGGAGCATGTAATGCCTTGATGCTATCGGCCTGCAATGTGGGTAATGTTTCATCCAGCCAGTCTGCAAATGATGTTTCATCAATGGCAATTCCCGGAGGGGGATCGATAATTAGCCGGGAGACGCGTGTCCATCCTTCGGCATCACCTACCACCGGTATGACCAGACGCAACCCCGGGCGGTTGGTCTTGCGGGGTTCCCGTTGCTGATCAATCAATCGAGGGGTGAGCTGGAGTGTCTTATGTGCAAGCAAGGCGTCCCCGTTCCACTTGAGCCAATCGCCATCCTTGGGCAGTACTTCTCCGGCTATACCGAGTGTGTGGGCCAATCCAAGGTGTGCGGTCTGATGGACGGGGGTGCCATGGACGGGCACCAGGTAGCCCGGTTTGACCCAGTGATACAGGTTTTTCAATTCTTCCTGCGCGGGGTGGCCTGAAGTGTGTAGTTCGGGGTGGTCATGTTCGTCCATGACCGTGATATTTCTTTGCCTGAATGCTCGGATCAGTCCGGCAATGGGCGCTTCGTTCCCCGGGATGACGCGGGATGAAAAAATGACGGTATCACCGGCTTCCAATTCCATATCATGCATACGGCCATTGGCAATACGTGACAATGCTGCACCTGGTTCCCCCTGACTGCCTGTGGCAATCAACAGGACTTCTTCCCTTGGTAGGTAACCGGAATCACGCATGGGGACAACAGGGGGCAAGTCTTCCAGGTAGCCACAGCTTTTAGCAATGTGCACCATACGTTCCATGGCACGGCCCGCCAGAATCAGCCGACGTCCGGTTTTTTTAGCGACGATACCCGCCGCCTTGATGCGGGCCACATTACTGGCAAAACAGCTGATCACGACACGGCTGGGGCATTGGGTAACCGCCTCCAGCATATGTTCCAGTACGTTGGCTTCACTTTCGGAATGACCCGGTACCGGCGCGTTTGTGGAGTCACCCAGTAATAAATCAATCTTGCCCAAAGACCTGAAACGGGGCTCATTGAAGCCTTCGCCAATAAGCGGTGCCGGATCAATTTTCCAGTCCCCGGTATGCAATACACGATGCTTCCCGACGGTAATCAAAAGCGCACAGCTTTCCGGAATAGAGTGCGTTACCGGAAGTGTACGGATACCAAATGGGCCTTGCTCAAAGGCTTCATTTGGCTGAAAGACATTGATCTGCCGGGTGTCCAGACCATGCTGGGCAAACCGATGGTGCAGCATGGCGGCGACCAGCGGAGAAGCCCAAATGGGACACCCCCAGCGTGGCCACAGCCACACGATAGCGCCGATATGATCTTCATGACCATGGGTGACTACTAGCGCTGATGGGCGGATACCTTCGCGTGCGAGGGCCTCAGCATCGGGAATTTGTATCGGTGAGCCGGGTAATTGTTGACGAATACTCATGCCACAATCGACGGCAATCCAGTCATTTTCGAACCCGTATAAGGTCAGGTTCATTCCTATTTCACCACAACCCCCCAAAAAGATGAGGTCCAAAGGGGTTCTGGGGCGAGGGCGAATGGATACCTGATGTCGGCTCATGGCTTGCCTTCTTAACGTCAATAACTGAATCGGTTTTAGTTACTATACGCAACAACGCTTCGCAGCGACAGGGTGATGAGTGATAAAGGTCGCTTGCACCTCATGGCAAGGTCTTTTTGTGTCTTTGGAATTCTACGGCAAGGCTCTCATGCTGAAGGAGAAAGATCATCATCGAAGAGGATTAATTGACGGTTATTATCCGGAGCCGTGAGGCGAATCCCCACGCCCATTAGCCGCATGGGGCGGGAATGCCGTAACCAGGCCTGATCGAACAGTGCTGAATAGTTTTCCCTGGTAGGTGCCATTCCGCTGCATTCCAATGTCGTGCTGGTGAAGTCATCGAAGCGGATCTTGACGAAAACCTTATGGGAGGGTGGGTTGCCATGTCGCTGAATACGTTCATCCAGTTTGAGCATGAGTTCTTCCAGCGGGCCCTGTTTTGCCTGTTCAAGTGTAATATCATGATCGAACGTGTTTTCGACGCTGATGGATTTTCGTTCCCGCTCCACTTTCACTTCACGCGTGTCTATACCTCTGGCTAACTGGTATAAACGATGACCGAACTTGCCGAATCGTTCAATGAGGTCGGGCAATGCGCAGGCTTTTAATGCCTCGCCATCATGGACATTCATCTGATTCAGGCGCTGAGCGGTAGCAGGGCCTACCCCCGGAAGTTTCTCGACCGGGAGTTCAGTGATAAAAGATTCCACATTCTGTGGTGGAATCACAAACAAGACATCCGGCTTTTTCCAGTCGCTGGCGATCTTGGCAAGGAATTTGTTGGGGGCAACGCCCACTGAAATGGTAATGCCTGTCTGCCGATAGACTTCCTCTTTCAGCCATTGCGCCATCCAGGTACCACTCCCCTGGAAATGCGTGGCTCCAGTGATGTCCAGATAGGCTTCGTCCAGTGAAAGTGGCTCGATCAATGGGGTAAGCTGTTGGAAGATGCCCATAATGTCAGCCGATACACGGCGATAACGCTCGAAGTCGGGGCGTATCAGATGCAGGTGCGGGCATAATCGCAGTGCATGTGCACTGGACATTGCCGAGTGAATACCGAACTTTCTGGCCGGATAGTTGCACGTGGCTATAACCCCCCGTTGTTCAGGGCGTCCACCTACTGCAATAGGGATATTCCTCAGCGAGGGCTGATCGCGCATTTCTACCGCAGCGTAAAAGCAGTCACAGTCAGCGTGCATGATTTTTTGCATAATCGTATCATGCTCTTTTAGTGGATGTATGTCCAGTATTTTGGGTGTTTGCTGATTCGGCAGTCATGCCAAAAGAATGTGAAGAATGGAGCGCTTCAAGAGGGCAAGAGGATGCGGTTATACGATAATGTATGAAATACATAAATAAACGGGTGCAATCCATCGCTGCTTGTGACGAAATTCGGTATCCTTGGGCCCGAATAACGTTTCCTGTATTGCCGTGATCAGACTCTATCTGACATGTAGCCTATGAGACAGGTACTTTGGCGGCCTGTATGCTCGCTTGTGACGAACGTGTGGTTGTCATGAACGTATGGCGATAATTTGAGAATGCCACGCCGGTCATCGACTGGCTGTGGTGGGGGCTGGCGGTGAATGTCAGGGTACGTTATAGGTATTGAGATTGAACGAGGAAAGGCAGTCAATGTCAGGTTTGAAGGAATACACACAGCTGGAAATTCGTGCTCGTGAATTGGAAGAGGCGATTGAACTACTTTTAGAGGATGAGCACCTCCAGAACGAAATGGCGTTTTCTTCCCATTTGCGAGCGCTAATGGAAGAATTTGATAAGTCTACCGACGACGTTTTGGCATTATTCGAGGTGCCCGATACTATTGCATCTGACACATCAACAGCCACTGCCGATGAGCAAGAAGGCTCCTCCAGACAGCGTAAGAAGCGTAAGCTCAAAATCTATAAGAATCCCCATAGTGGTGAAGTCATAGAAACACGTGGCGGTAATCATACGGTGCTGAAGGCGTGGAAAAAAGAGTACGGTAACGAGGTGGTCGAGACCTGGTTACAGTCATGACCCGTAGTCTCCTGCGCGTTAAATACTGTCTGCCCCTTGTTTTCTGGAGTCGTAATGAATGTATCCAATGTATCACCAGGCACGACATCTCTGACGCCCCTTCAGCAGGAAGTAATTGCGATTGCCCATCGGGCCAGCCGAGCTATCATGGCTGTCTATGCAGAACCTGATAGCTCTTTAGAGGTCACGATCAAGGCCGATGATTCACCGCTAACGCGTGCGGATACTGCTGCGCACAAGGTGATCATCGAAGGATTGGCACAGTTGACGCCTTCATTGCCTGTGTTGTCGGAAGAGAGCCCGAAAGCGTCCATTTTACGTCGACGCGAGTGGGATACTTTCTGGTTGGTTGACCCCTTGGATGGTACGCGTGATTTCATCCGTCATAATGGTGAATTCAGCGTTAACATCGCGCTTGTGGAGCGGGGTGTCGTAACACTGGCAGTCATTGAGGCGCCCGCTCGTGGTCAAGGCTATGTGGCTATCAAGGAGGGTACTGCCTATACCTATCGCATGTCCGAGCATCCTCCTTTTTATCGGGATTTACAGACTATCCGGGTCGCTGATTGGCAACCTGATGAGCCACTGATTCTTTTTGGAAGCCGTTCACATGGAAGAAACCGACCTACCGACTGGTATGCGTCGCTTCCGCCCTATGAACAGCGCCTGATGGGAAGCTCTCTCAAGTTTTGTGAGATTGCCAATGGGCAGGCACATTTATATGTCCGACAAGGCGCCACCAGTGAATGGGATACAGCAGCAGGCCAGTTGGTGCTCGAGTGTGCCGGTGGTGTCGTGGTATCGCTGACGACGCAGGGAGTGGGGCCACCCCTTCATTACAATCAACGGGATACCTTGATCAACCCAGGGTTTCTGGCATGCGCGCGTAGTGTATTTTCCAAGGTTCAAGAGGCTATGAAAAAACACACTACGCTTTAGCATTTCTATCCGGTGTATCGTCTTTGGTTTTATCTGTTCACGTGCCCACTTTTTTACCTTTCTTATATAACAGGTTGTTCAGCTCGCTGGCTGAAATAGTTGTTTGACCCATCGGCCATTACTCTACAGCATCCATTTTTTGACTCCCGGCCCGTGAGGGTGGCATGCATAGCCCGCAAACATAGTTATGCTGCGGTGAATTGGCGTGATCAATGAATAACTGTCCACACTTTTTGCAGCTTGATGTTTGTAGTAGTTGCCCCTCCAGGTAGCGCAATAGTATCCATGCCCGAGTGATGGAGAGCAGAGGGTGCTTGTGGTTCACCCCTTGTTTTCTAAACCCCTGTTGCCAGTCCAGATAGAAGCGGTAGCTTTTGATCAGTAAAACTGCGGGTTTGAGTGAAAGTTCTGCCTCCAGTTTGCGGTAGATGGCGTGAAACAAAGACGAGTGAATATTGGGACGCCACCGCAGGAACCAATCCTCGGCATAGGGGATGGCTCCCTTGGGTAATGATTCACCGGTCTTCTCCCGATACAAGCGCGCAAGGCGCCCGTATGGGATATCCAGACTATGCTGCATAACAACAGGGCGTGCACCCAATTCGATCATTTCCATGGCGAGAGAGTGCTGGTACATCTGTTGTATTAACGGTGATGACTTCATTTCTTTGTATGACGAGATGATCGCTTGCTCTTTGGACGAACCGGGTTAATCAGGTGAAGGGCGCGTTGTGCCTTGATAATGTCATCAAACGGAGCAGGCCGTTGGTGCCATTCCAGTAGTTCGCTCCTGTTCAATGCAAAGGTACATAACAGCTGGCTGACATGAGAGAGTTCGATAATGTGAGGAATGGGCATCTCCAGTAATAGCTGAGCAACCTCCTTTTCGATACCCAGTTGTAAAATTCCGAGGGTGAAGTCGTGCCGCAATAGCTCCCTGGCCAGCATCAGGTACGCCATATTGTGGTCATGAATATGTTCTTTCAATGAAGTATTTAGTGTTGAGGTCGGCATGATGTCATCGATAAGTCAGAAACCGTGAGCAAGGATTCAGTATTTGGTAACTAACATAATCGGATAATACGGAGGGAATTGAAGTTTTCAGTAAGATTCGGTTAAGCCTGATTTAAATTCCTTCCTTTAAGTCAGAGATAACAATTCTCTTGTAGTGCCCGTGGTTGAGCTTCATGACCCTCTTGGCTGCCTTTGTTGAAATACGTTTCATGTTTTCTTAAAAAATTATTTCCAATCATCATATTTCTACTTACTGAGTAAAGTCTTTTGCAGGGGAGCTATGGCCGATGATTTTCTATCCATTGCACTATGCTTGTCGCCCATGTTCGATGACTGCTATAGGTATGCTGCTCTTTTGAGCAAAACACCGCCGTGCACATATGATTTTAGCGGGGGTTTTAGGCGTCACGGTCAGTGTTGGTCATGGGCATCTTACTGGCAGCCAGGCGTGTATGGAGCCCGTATACGAGGATACCCCCCAATGCGAGAAGGCATGCAGAACATACTAGCGCTATCCGGTATTTATCGTCGGTTGCCGTGGGTATCCAGTGATTTATCTGAGCCAGAAGCGCACTGGAGAAGAAAAGGAAGAAGGTACTAATGATGGCATTCGCCTGACTGAATATCGGTGATATTTTTCCCATATGTTGATTGGGAATCGTGTTCTGAAGTTCTGGCCCCAGTGATGTCAGCACCAGAGTGAATACTGCACCCATTAGCATCATGAAGAGATAGACATCAATGGCATTGGAGAGTGCGAAAGCCAGTTTGATAACTCCCAGCCCGATCAATGAGCCGACAAAAACGCGTAAACTTCCCCAACGATGCAGTATTCGCGTATTTACCAGCATGATTAGCACACCGCCCAATGGAAAGCAGAAGGACAGCGCGCCGTATGCCTCTGGCGACAAGTGCAATGTGGTGAGGGGAAATTGCGAAATCAAGGGACTATCCACCCCCTGTGAGATTGCGTAGCAGAGGGAGCCCAGGAAAATAACGCGTAGGGAGGGATGGCGAAGAATAAAATGAAGGGCGAATCCCATCTCCTTCCCAATGGACCGCCGCTCATTGCTTGCTTCTCGTTCCACAGTCAGTTGACCTGTGTTGGCAATACACAAAAACGATAGGACAAAGCTGATTATGTTCACCATGATGGCATAACGGATACCAAAGAGGCCATACATTACAGGCCCCAGAAATGAGGTGATCAACGCGACGCCCTGACTGGAAAAGGTTGAAAGGCTAGAGGCTTGTATGCGCTTTTCCTGTGGAGTGACTTGCTGCATCACGATGGCACGTGCGGGCCTGAAGAAAAGCGAAAAAATCTCGCTGATCGTCATTAAAGCAATCACTATGTAAAGGCTTGTCCATGGGGATGTCCACTTTTCTCCCAGTGCCAAAAACAACGCCAGGTAGAGGCATGCCCGAGCACAATCTGCACCCAGCATGCACTTTTTCGGGGAAAGGCGATCAACCCAGACGCCGACATAGGTGGATAACAGGATAGATGGAATTCTGGGAACGCCGAGAACTAAACCTACCGCCAGTGGTAAATCGGAAGAGCCATGAAATAACGTGACAGTAACCCACACCGAGATAGCCGAGATCATCGAAAACTCACCCAATGTGGAGAGCACTTGCCCAATCCATAACCAGGTGAAGGGTTTATTGATATACAGTGCTGAAAGTGCCATTGGGTCTGCCCTGTTTATGCCCATTTATTATTATTGCTCTGAGTATAACCGGTACTTTCACGTCTGTCTTATAGGGGGACCATTGTCATCGTTTTATCCATTGTCATCGTTTTATATAGTACGATGCGGTTCACGTGGTCGTTGATGAGGTATCTATGAGGAGAGAACAGGGCGATAGACAGTATGAGGATTGAGCGATGTGAATAAATGATGAATGGTGATATAAACGCACACAGTCACATGAGGCCAATACGCTGTGGGATCGGAAAAATAACACTTGGTAGCCTATTCTGGACTGTGTCTTGGCAGGGTAACGATTCAAAAGTGATCCTTTTCGTATGGCTAATAACGCATTGGCGCGGTATGGTGTGAAATCATTGTTTGCTGTTCGAGAGGCTCTTTTTTGTCATCGAGTAAGATTATAACCACGTCACCTGCTTTTGCGTCCGGCGCATCAGCCATGGAGGCAGAATCACCTGTTTCCATCCGCCTGGCACTGATAGCGAAACCGTTTCTCTTTGTCCGTCATGGTGAAACCTTTCACAACCGTGCCCGTATTATTGCGGGGAGTCAGGATGTCGTTTTAACCCCGAAGGGAAGGCAGCAAGCCATTGATGCGGGAACGTTACTGTGTGATTGGCAAGGGGATATAGTCGTATCCAGCAGTCAGATCAGAGCACGCCAAACGGCAACGCTGGCGCTCCCCGGTCATCGCGTGACGCCGCTGAACGGTTTGCGTGAACGTTGCTGGGGCACTTTGGAGCAAGGGCCCATTATTCATCCCATGCCGTATCTGAATCCCCCGGAAGATGCTGAACCGTGGGATGATTTTGTCGTCCGCATAGCCGAAAGCCTGAACGGTGTACTGGCGCATTACGATAATCCGGTAGTATTTGCTCATTCGGGAGTGTTTCGTGCTATCCGCTATTTAACTCTGGGCACACATGACGGTCCCAGCGCGGTAAACGCACGCCCCATGCAGGTGATTCCTCCAGATGATGAACATTCCGAATGGCAACTGGTGGCATTGACTCAGGCCGAATAAAACGAAGAGATTGGATAAAATACACACGATGTCTTGATCTTGACGTAAATCATCCCTACATAGTTAATAGAACAATGGAAATTTCACTAGGGTACCGAACATCCTGTTATCGGAATCTCTGAAATTTTCTTGAAGGTGACTGCTTGCGTGGTTGCCGCACAACAGCCACATTGAGAATGACTCAGGTGTCTTCACTATCAACGCTGTTTTCGCACGTTTGCGAAGTACGTTTGAGTGTTCGCAATGTTGGCATTTTTGCACGATTACCCTGTCATATTGGAGGGCAACATGAGCATCAAGAAATCAGGTTCTGCACACTGGACTGGTACGATCAAGGAAGGCAAAGGCACCGTTTCTACTGAAAGTGGTGCATTGAAACAGAATCCCTATGGTTTCAATACTCGCTTCGAAGGTTCGCCCGGCACCAACCCGGAAGAGCTGCTGGGGGCGGCACATGCCTCATGCTTTTCCATGGCACTTTCACTGATTCTTGGCAATAACGGCTTCACTGCAGACAGCATTGATACCAAGGCTACGGTATCTCTGGATCAGGATGGTGACGGTTTCTCTGTCTCTTCCGTGCATCTGGATACTACGGTTGCGGTTCCCGGGTTGGAACAAGGCAAGTTCGATGAGCTGGTGAATGAAGCCAAGACAGGGTGTCCGGTATCCAAACTGTTTGATACCAACATTACACTGGATGCCAAACTGGCCTGATACTGTGTGCGTAATGCTATGCCGGCGGCTGTGTTCAGGTAAAATCGACCCTTGTAGACGCTGATGTCGTTACTCTCAGCTTATCCTCTGGGTTGAATGCTCCGCCGGAATAAAATGAAGAGTGTGGTGAATCGTTCACTACACTCTTTTTTTTGTTATTGGGTGACACTGAAAAATTGACTCAAACAGGGTGTATTCATCCATGAATTAGATGGATTCGGAATGTGCCAGTTGTTCACCGACTTTGCTCATCAATACGTCTGCTTTGTTTAATTGTTCAATACTGACGAACTCATCGGCCTTGTGTGCCTGTGCTATATCTCCGGGACCACAGATAACGGCAGCATAACCTCCCTGCTGAAATTGCCCGGCTTCGGTTGCGAAAGCGACAGCACCTGAATGTTGATCTTCCAGTAACGGTTTAAGGAAACGCACAGCCGGATCGCTCTCCTGTGCATTCAGCCCCGGTACAGAATCGACAGCCAAATGCGTGGTAATTGAGGCTGCCGGAGAGGTGTGCTTTATCTCCTGCTCCAACGCTTTGGCATAACGTTCGTATTTCTCGTAGATCGCATGGAAACCGATTTCAGGTAGATCCCTGATCTCCCAATGGAATGTGCATTCGCCTGCCATGATATTAACAGCGGTGCCACCTTGAATGGTGCCCACGTGCAGCGTCGAATAGGGGACGTTATAGGCTGCATTACAGCAATCTGCTTGCTGCTTCATTTCAAGCATGATGTTTTCAATATGCGTGACCAATCGAGCCGCCACATGAATGGCAGATATACCATCGGGTATTTGACTGGAGTGGGCTTCCACACCGCGGACAGCGGTATACAAGTCCGAGATCCCTTTTTGCTGTGTAATCGGTTTCATCATGGTGGGTTCGCCAATAATGACGAGCTCCGGACGAATGGTACTGGCATTCATGTGCTCAATCAGATGAGGTGCGCCAACGCAGCCGACTTCTTCATCATAGGAAAGCGCAATATAGAGTGGGCGTTTGAGATCCAGTGCTCGCCATTCGGGGATATGTGAGAGCGCGGCCGCAATAAATCCCTTCATGTCACAACTGCCTCGACCATACAGCTTCCCTTCGCGCTCTTCGAGTGTAAATGGATCGCTATGCCAGGGTTGCCCATCCACGGGCACTACATCGGTATGACCAGAAAGTGCGACACCGCCTTCAACGGCCGGGCCAATTCGAATCAGCAGATTACTTTTATCGCCAGCTGCATTTTCAATGCGTTCTACATGAACAGGCTGGCCTTCCGTATCCGAAAGCAGAGCCAATTGTGATTCGATGTACTCAATCAACGAGAGATTACTGTTGCGAGACACAGTATCAAAGCTGATCAACTGTGACAGCCACGTGCGGGTTGAGGTTGTGTATTCCTGTTCGCTAAAACTCATGGCATTTCCTGCTAAAGTATGGAATGAATTGGCCGATGTAACAGAAGCATTATGTTGGTTGGCGATATTGATAGTGCTTATCAGGATAGTGCTTATCAGGATAGTGTTTATCAACACAGTATTTATTAGCACAGTGGTTATCAGCCTGGTGGTGATCAGCCTGGTGGTTATCAGCATAGTGTAGTCGGCGGAGTATAGGTAGGGCCAACTCGGTATCATGCCTGCCAGCGACATTTTCGATAAGAAGGTGTCGATATTCTGATTGACAGGCATATTGTCCTGAGTATTGCTCAGGTAAAATGTCATTTTTCAAATCAAACAGGTAGCGCTGCATTCATGTTCAACGTTGTTCATGCCAACCATATCGAAGACTTGCGCGATCTCGCATTGGGTTTGATGGCTCGATACCCCTTGGCGCCACTGGAAAAAGAGACTTTTCTGGTGCAGTCCTCCGGGATGGGGCAGTGGTTACAGCTGGCTATTGCTGAACAACAGGGCATTGCAGCATCGCTGGAATTTACGTTGCCCGCGACGTTCGTCTGGCAGGCATTTCGTTCGGTACTCGGGGATAGCGTACCGGTAGAGTCTCCCTTCGATCGTCGGGCATTGGCCTGGCGTTTAATGGCGATCTTGCCTGATGTGTTGGATGAACCCGTCTATACCCCTCTGCGTGATTACCTCTACCGTGAAGTGGACCAGGACGGGGAACCCACTGCGTATCATTGCTTTCAGCTGGCCGACCGGCTAGCGGCCCTGTACGACCAGTATCTGGTTTACCGACCTGACTGGATTGATGCCTGGGGTGAAGGCCGGGAACCGAAGGATCTTGAACTGACGGCGGACCAACAATGGCAGCCGCGGTTGTGGCGTGAAATACTGGTGCGTACCGCACCTGAACAACGTCATTTACACCGCGCGTATCTTCAGCGGGAATTTTTGCATCGATTGAATCGTATGGACGCATTGCCTGCAGAGTTTCCACGTCGCCTTTTTGTTTTTGGTATTTCCTCCCTTCCACTGGCGATGATCGAGGCCCTTCACGCGCTTAGCCGGCATATGGACGTCATCCTGTTGGTGAATAATCCCTCGCGTTTCTATTGGGGCGATATTGTGAGCGAACGCGAGGCCTTGTGGCGCATAGAGCGGCCACGCCGACCCTTACCGCAGAAGCAAGCACTGCATGGGCTTGATCCGGTGTCATTACATTTGAGTACTAACCCGTTATTGTCTTCCTGGGGTGCGCAAGGCAGAGATTTCATTCAGGCGCTTTATGGATTTGAACAGTCGCTCCCGTTTGATACTGAAGCCGATATCTTTATTGACCCCGCGAAGAATGAATCAGCGACACTGTTGCAGCAGCTTCAGCAAGAGGTGCTTGATCTTGTACATCCTGCGGAGCGTGTGAAAGAGGAAGGGCACAAACGTATTTTGGCAGCAAGAGACGACTCTTTGCGCCTGATGGCGTGTCACTCGCCACTCCGTGAAGTCGAAGTATTGTATGACACTCTGCTGGATGCTTTTGAACGAACCCCTGACCTTAAGCCCCGGGACATCATCGTTCAGGTACCGGATATTGATCGCTATACGCCATTCATAGAAGCCGTGTTTGCGCGATATGAGTTTTCTGATCCTCGCTATATTCCGTTTTCGATTGCTGACCGGAAAGCGAGTCAGGCGAGTCCTTTATTGGTCACCGCGCTTGAGTTGCTCTCTGCTCCCGAGCAACGGCTAACGGTCAGCGAAGTGATTGATTGGCTGGATATCCCGGCCTTTCGTCGTCGCTTTGGCCTTTCTGAAAATGATAGGGCATTGCTGACCCAATGGATCGAACAAAGTGGAATCCGCTGGGGAATTTCAGGTGAACAGCGCGCGCGTTTGGACTTGCCTGCGCTGGAGCTCAACACCTGGCGTTTTGGTCTACAGCGAATGATGCTCGGTTATGCAATGGGAAACGCGTTACCCATGCAGAACACAGCACTGGCTGATATTGAGCCTTTTGATGAAGTTCAGGGGCTGGATGCCGCCTTGGTAGGGCATTTGATCGATATGATCGATCAGTTGACGGTCTGGTGCGATACATTGTCATCACCCTGTGATGCGGCAGCGTGGGAAGTGCGTATCAATCAGCTGTTGGAAGATTTTTTTGATCCACAGGACGCTGATGAATTCGACGTACTGACGCGTTTGTCGAATGCCGTTGCTACATGGTTGGCTTCTTGTGAGAGTGCCGAATATAGTGAGCCACTGCCGTTGGATGTAGTGCGTACAGCCGTCACGGATTATCTGGATGAAAGGGGGCTTTCCCCACGTTTTCTGGCTGGACGAGTCAACTTTGCCACGCTGATGCCGATGCGTGCGATTCCGTTCCGGCACGTCTATCTGTTGGGGATGAATGATGGTGAATATCCACGTGCCCGTATGGCTCAGGATTTCGACCTGATGGCGGAGCACCCCAGAAGTGGTGACCGTTCCCGTCGTGATGACGATCGTTATCTGATGCTGGAGGCACTGCTGGCGGCCCGTGAGCAGTTGACCATTAGCTGGATTGGATTTGAGCAACGAAGCAATCAGCCACGTCCTTATTCGATACTGGTCAGTGAATTGCTTGATGCGATAGCCAAGGGATGGCAGGTGCCGCTAGAACACGAATGGGCAGAGGTGGGTGATCAGGAAAACGGTACAAAACGATGTGATGGAAAAGAAGGTGACAAGGCAGAAAATAGTGAAGAGGAAAATCGGCGGCGGTTGGATCAGCGGCTGATCCAGTATCATCCTTTACAGCCTTTTTCACGACGCTATTTTTCTGCGAAAGGCTCCTCTTCTGATAAGGGGGCTACACAGGCTTACCCGTGGCCGACCCTCTATAGTTATGATGAACAGTGGCAGGTCCAGCACACACTCACGCTTCCTGAACCGATACAGGAAACGCCGCCAACGGCCATTACCCTGCAATCGCTGGTGACGCTCTTGCGGCAGCCCGTGGATGTCTGCCTACAGACGCATTTTGGTATTTTCTATACTCAACCGGATGAAGTATTGGAAGAATCCGAGCCCTTTGCCCTTAACGGTCTTGATCGATATCAGTTAAAACGCGCGTTATTGGATGGCTTGCTGGTGGGAACTCCCCTTGAAGAGAGTCGCCAACATTTGGTCCGCGCCGGAAAGCTTCCCGCTCTTGGGTTTGGCGATGCTTTCATGGATGAACAGATCAATGTGTTAACGACACAATGGGAGCACTGGGATAATGCTGTACGATTGTTGACGCCGCTGCCGGAGCGCACGCTGCAGTGGCAGCATGAGGGGCTCATGGTGGAGGAGCGTCTGGGGGATATTTACCAATCCACTGAAGGGCTGGCCCTCTGGCGGCTCGAAGCAGGTGTCTTTGGTGATATCAAGTGTGACAAAGGGGGCCGACTGATCAAGCCCGGGAAGCCGCACCGCCTTTTGCATTTGTATTTTGAGCAGCTGTTATGGGCCACTGACCAGACTGAGCCGGTAGCCGCTCATGCAGTATTCGAAGATCGCATAGTGCATTTTCCTCCGGTTGCCCCTGAAGAAGCACAAGCGCTCATGAATCATTACTTGAGTCAGTGGAAAGTGGCATGGCAGTCACCTTTCCCGGCCATGCTGTCGCTGTCGCTAATGTGTGTAGGTTTGGCCGGAACAGCGTCAATTGGCGCGGAAGAGGTGCCGGTGGCCACAGAACTCTCCGACATTCGTCCGGTATTGAGAGCCGCCTATGAAGAAGGTGATTTTTTCAATCAGGCACTGCGCGACGCGCAACCGGTATTACGCGACTTATGGCCTGATTATACAGCATTGGAAGAAGGGGGCTTTGTTACTGCCAGCGATATACTCTACAGCGCTTTCTATCGGACGCTACAAGGAATTGCTCAGAGCAAGGCTGAGTAGTCTCTGTCCGTTTTGCATTGATACATTATCGTGAAGGATTTTCTTTTGACTCATTCCAAGAGCACCACGACCGCACCCCAGCGTTTGATCATCGGTATTTCAGGAGCGTCAGGTGTTATTTACGGGGTACGTCTGCTTGAATTGCTCAAACCAACGGACATAGAAACACATGTGGTGATTTCGTCATCAGCCAAGTTGACACTGTCACTTGAAACGGACTACACCCTGAATGATGTTCATGAATTGGCTGATTACGTTTACCCGGGCAAGGATATCGGCGCCGCTATATCGAGTGGTTCCTTTAGGACGATAGGAATGATTGTAGCTCCTTGTTCGATTCGCTCCATGTCTGAAATTGCGTCCGGTATGACGACCTCCCTGTTAACGCGTGCCGCTGATGTTGTACTGAAAGAACGGCGTCGGTTGGTACTGATGTTGCGGGAAACTCCGTTGCATCTGGGCCATCTGAAACATATGACTGAAGTCACTGAAGCCGGGGCTGTTATTGCTCCCCCCGTACCCGCATTTTATGCACGCCCGACGTCATTGGATGACATGATCAATCATTCATTGGGCCGTGTGCTTGACCTGTTTGATATCGAAGTGAATGCAGTCCACCGTTGGCGAGAGGCATCTCAACAGAATGATTGTCCTGAAGATTGAATGCCTCGAGTGCTTTACCGTTATTAGTCTCACATTATTGGTTATTGAGTACGTCCTATGGATCAGCGACTAGATATTCTTACCTTGCCTCTTCATGGTCGCAGGCTAATTGAAGCCAGCGCCGGTACGGGTAAGACATTCACGATTGCTGCGCTCTATGTTCGTTTGATCCTCGGGCTGGGTGAAGAGGCCGCTTTCAATCGGCCCTTGATGCCCAATGAAATACTGGTCGTTACCTTTACCAACGCTGCAACTGAAGAGCTACGCGAACGTATTCGTATTCGTTTGCGGGAAGCGCGGGATGCCTTATTGGGGTTGTCTTCTGCCGATACGACATTGGCTGACCTATTGGCAGTGCTCCCACCTGAAAATCATGCAGCCTGTGCCCAGCAACTCGATAATGCCATCCGAATGATGGACGATGCGGCAATCTTCACCATTCATGGTTTTTGTCAGCGCATGTTGAAACGACATGCGTTCGATAGTGGAGCACGTTTTGATGTAGAGCTGACCAGTGATGGTTCGATGATCTTTGATCAGGCTGTGGAAGACTATTGGCGGCGTCATTACTACCCACTCAAACCGACCTTGCAGCACTTTGTGGCCGGTATTTTTCCTGACCCGGATGTGCTGGCCGACGCTATTCGTATTCCTTTGCTGGCCGATGTAGAGCAACGCTTGTTGAAGGACGATAGGCTAATACAAGCGTCAGCGACGGTGGCGGAGATTCTTGCGCCCTATGAAGGCCATCTTGAAGCGATGGCAGGGCTGGCTACCCACATTCGACAGCAACTGAATATCGACCGAATGCGGGACCAATTGGAAGATCTGCTTCATCAGGGGGCTTTTAAAGCCAACATGATCAAGGCAGAAAATCTGCAAAGCCGTTTGGATGACCTGGCACACTGGCAGGCCACAGAGACACCGCTATTGCCCTCTTCGCTGGTCGATCTGGACAAGGAAATTTGCCGCCTGGGCAGTACCTATCTTCAAAAAGCGATGAAAAAGGGGTACGACGCACCCGAAGGCACGCTCTACGATGCATTGGATCAGCTGACAGAACAACAGGCAGCCTTGCCTGATCCTTCCCCTGGTTTGATGGCCCATGCCCTGAAGGTAGTGGAAGCGGATATCGAGGCGGTAAAAAAACGACAGGGGATTCTGGATTTTAATGATCTGCTGACGGTGTTGGATGAAGCTCTCGGCGGCCCCATGGGGACGCGTTTAGCGGCGAGTATTCGGCGGGAATTACCGGTGGCGCTGATCGACGAGTTTCAGGATACAGACGCGCGGCAATACCGTATTTTCGACCATATCTATCCTGGTGTGGCACCAGATGCTACCCCGGAGGACAGTCACCCTACAACACCTACCGAATACACACTGTTATTGATTGGGGACCCGAAACAAGCGATTTACGCGTTCCGTAATGCGGATCTTTCCACCTATCTTCTAGCCCGTGGCAGTGTTGAAGGACGTTATAGCCTGAGTAAAAATTTCCGCTCTACACAGGCCGTGGTGAGTGCGGTAAATGCCTTGTTCAGTACTCAGGATAACGCTTTTATTGAAGATGGGCTGAACTTCGTAAAAAATGAGGCCAATGGGCGTGACGATGCATTGATCATCAATGGGACGCTTGCTCCCGCGATCACGTGGTGGTTACCTGATGCGCCTGAAAGCATGGGGAGTGATGACTATACTCATGTGATGAGCGAGGCGACGCGTGCCGATATTCAGCAGCTGCTTGAAGGTGCACTGGAGGGCAACATCGGGTTTGGTCAACACGGGCAAGCCCTTACGCCTTTACGAGCCTCTGATATTGCGATTCTGGTACGAACGGGGGCTGAAGCCGTCGCCGTACGAGAAGCGCTGGAGCGGGGAGGCATCAAGAGTGTGTATCTCAGCCAGAAAGCCTCTGTCTTCAATGCCCATGAGGCCTTTTGGATATTGCAGTTACTGGAAGCTGTGGCTCAACCCCGACAGGATCGCCTGCTGCGCGCTGCACTGTCGACACGACTGCTGAGTGATAACCTGGATGCCGTGGCTGCATTGGTCAGTCATGAACGCTACTGGGAAACGCTGGTTGAGCGGTTCGAAGGTTATCACCGTGATTGGCAGTATCGGGGTGTCCTTGCCATGATGCGTCGGGTGATGCAGGACTTCGATGTAGCCTCGCGCCTGCTGGCACGCGAAAATGGTGAGCGCAGCCTGACGGATTTACTGCATTTGGGGGAACTTTTACAGTCTGCCAGTCAGGTGCTCGAGGGTGAGCAAGCCTTGTTACGCTGGTTGCATCGGGCCATGCAAGGCAGCTTTGATCGTTGGGTTGATCCTGAAAGCCTGATACAGCGGCTTGAAAATGATGAGTCGTTGGTGCGCGTCGTCACGATCCATGGTTCCAAGGGACTCGAATATCCGGTCGTTTATTTGCCCTTTATCTGTAACTATCGAGAAGTGCGCCCGACGCCGTCTCCCATGGTGATTCGTCATCCTGAGCATGGGCGTGTTGTCTCCCTGTCGCCCGATAAAGAACAGCTTGCGATGGCTGATAAAGCCCGACTGGCGGAAGATATCAGGCTTCTCTACGTTGCGTTTACGCGCGCCCGGTATGCGTGTCGAGCAGGCATAGTCCCCCTCTATAAAGGGCGGAGAAGCAGTAAAACACCTGATGATGCAACGACGCTCAACCTTTCGGCCTTCGGGCATTTGTTGGCGGGTGGGGAGGCCATCAGTGGACACTCTCTTCGCGGATTATTACAGGCGCTGGATGTACAAAATCCGTTATTTCAAAGCGAAGAGGGTAGAACAGGCACGGAGCATTTTCAGGTCATCCAAACACCACCTGTCGCAGGTGATACTCCTTATAACGAGCAACTTAGTGAAGATAGTGAGCGTGCTCCACGACGCTTTAAAGCGACGATTGATCGTAGTTGGTGGATCGCTTCCTATACCACGTTAACGGAAAATGCGCGCCGGAGCGGTAATGATGCTATCGCAGAGCCCCTGGCATCCACGCAAATGGATATGGAAGTGGCGCAGGAGAGTACTCCCGTTCCGCCACCCCCTCCGGGAGATATCAATAATTTCCCACGTGGACCCCATGCCGGTACCTTTTTGCATGGACTGCTTGAAATGGTCGATTTTAGCCGTGTGCAGGAGTCTGCCTATCATAATGAGCTCTTTCGTTTAATTGAGCGACGATTGGCGCGCAGCCTTTTTGATACCCACTGGCTTGATACGCTCTATCGTTGGCTGCTGGATCTTTTGCAAGTACCGTTTACCGTTCAGGGGAATTCTGCTCATCATGGTGCAGAAGGTCACTCCTCCCCCGACCTGTCCATTTCATTGGAAAAGCTGGATCATTGGCGCACTGAGCTGGAATTCTGGCTCTCTATTGTACCTGCCTATGCTCAGCAGATTGATCAGCTGATTCGTCAATATGAGCCTTTGGGGGTACCGGCTGAGTATCCCGCATTGGCTCCCCGTCACATCAATGGCATGTTACGCGGGTTCATTGACATGGTGGCGGAAGTGGATGGCCGTTGGTATCTGCTTGACTGGAAATCCAATTATCTGGGTGATGAGCCCCATGCCTATGATCAAGCTCATATGGCACAGGCCATGGTGGCACACCGTTACGATGTCCAGTACGTCATTTACACGCTGGCGCTGCATCGACTGCTAACATTGCGTTTGCCTGATTACGATTATGACCGTGATATGGGGGGTGTCTTTTATATCTTTCTACGCGGTGTTGGCAGTGGGCGCGAAGGGCAGGGCATCTTTCATCGATTGCCCGCTCGTGAGCTCATTGATGCGCTGGATGACTTGTTTTCGTCAGACGTACAGATTACCTCTGAGACAACATCTACCCCGACTATGTTTTCGTCAGATTCAGTAGGAAGCTATACGCAGGAGGGCAATCCCTGATGGGTCGATCAAATGTTCACGATGATCTCCAACCGGGGCTCTTTGATGATCTGCCTGCTGAAGGTGATCAGCAGAATGCGACAGCCGGCACTCATACCGTGCCGGATACAGTGCTGTCATCTGATGAAGGAAATACGCTCTCTTTCAATGAGTGGCTGAAACGCTGGGTAGCGTTGGGCTGGTTGCGCCCGCTGGACTATCACTTTTCGCGCTTTATCGAGTCCGACGATGAAGCAGTGCATTTAGCTGCAGCCCTGACCAGCCATCAGCTAGGGCGTGGGCATATCTGTCTGGATATTAAACGGTTGCTGGATGAAGGCGCATCGGTTCTTTCGTTACCTCCTCAGGAGGGGCCTCAACCGGAGGATACCCTTAATGCTCAGCAACTTTTGGCCTCTACGGGGGTCATTGATGTTGACCAATGGATCGAACGGCTTGCGGCCTCGCCTTTCGTTGCGGTTGTCGATCCAACTGATGAAGCCGCCACTCACGCGGCGCCATTGGTGTTGGATGGCAGTCGCCTATATCTGTATCGATTATGGCGTGCCGAGGGGCAGGTAGCGAACATCCTGCAACGATGGATTCAATATCCACTGCATCATGATGCTGAGTTGGCCGAACAACTCAGGATACTTTTTCCACACGCACCGCCATCGCCTCCCGATTGGCAAAAGATCGCATGTGCTCTGGCAGCCATGCAACGTTTGGCGATTATCTCCGGTGGCCCCGGAACAGGTAAAACCACAACAGTCGTCAAGGTACTGGCTGCCTTGCAGCATCAGGCTATGTTACGCACGGGCAAACCACTGGCCATTCGCCTGACGGCACCTACCGGAAAGGCAGCCGCGCGTTTGGCTGAATCCATCAGCAAAGCCATTGATGCCGCCATTCCATCAGCGGCAGATAGGGCATTGATTACACGTGAGTCTTCTACACTACACCGCTTGTTGGGTTCACGCCCGAATACCCGGCACTTCGTGCATGACGAACACAATCCGTTGCCACTTGATGTGCTGGTGATCGACGAAGCTTCCATGATCGATCTTGAACTGATGCATGCCACCTTGTCTGCCTTACCGTCGTCGGCTCGTCTTATCCTGCTGGGAGACAGGGATCAGCTGGCGTCTGTAGAAGCCGGTGCCGTATTGGGAGAGTTATGCAGTCAATCGGATGGTTTTACTCCCGCGGTCGAACAGGAACTGCATTGGTTGACCACAGAGCCTTTGCCGGAAGAAGTGCCGCAATCGCCATTGGCCGATAACGTCGTGACACTTCGGCATAGCTATCGCTTTAATAGTGACAGTGGCATCGGCGCACTGGCGCGTGCTGTTAATGCCGGTGACGTAGAGGCACTGCGTGCCTGCTGGACACATGGATACGATGACATTGAGCGTCTGATTCTTCGTGATGAAGCCGATACAGCGATGATCAATGCGGCAGTGAAGGGATATCAACATTACCTTACGGCGTTGTCACAGCATTCACCGCAAGAGGCTTTGCAGCGACTCGGTCATTTTCAGCTGCTATGCGCATTACGGAAGGGCCCCTGGGGTGTTGAAGGATTGAATAGCGCGATTCAGCGGGCGCTGGCACGCAAGCAACTGATCGATCCATCTACAGAATGGTATGAAGGGCGCCCTGTCATGGTGAATCGTAATGACCATCAGCTTGGGCTTTATAACGGTGATGTTGGATTGACAATGAAAGATCCTGAAGATCCATCTCGCTTGAAAGTCTTCTTTGCTCAGCAAGCAGGCGTGCGTAGCGTCAGTCCCGGTCGATTAAGCGCTGTTGAAACGGCATTTGCCATGACCGTGCACAAATCGCAGGGATCTGAATTCCGTCAGGTCTTGTTGGTTTTGCCAGATGCCCCGGGGCCTATATTAACGCGAGAGCTCATCTATACGGGGATTACTCGTGCTCGTGAAGCCTGCACCGTGGCGACAGCTTCTCCCAAATTATTGGAATATGCCTGTCAGCAACGTATCTGGCGGGATGCGAATTTACGTGAGCGCATTCAACGCCCAAGTGCTCAGGTTGAATCGAAAACTGTTTCCTAGTGCGTTTCTCCAAGATCGGATGTGTGAAAGTTTCGTACTGGTAAATACTAAAAAAGCACAGAAGTCGGCGTGAAAACTTTCGATGAGTATGAGCTATGTCCGTATATCAACGCATAACACATTTTGTGTAGTCAGTATGTGTGTGCAGGGGTAGCGCTACGTTTGGGTTGCAGGTGGTGTTTCCCCGGAGGGTTCTGGAATGGTGGATACTGTCGAGTGGGGTATGAATATGCCAGGGGGCAGGTTGTCAGGATGAATATTGTTACCGCGGAGGTTGGTAGGGGAGTACTCGCAGAGTCTGGTATCATGAGGTGTAATTATATCGATATCTCCCCATATACAGCACATATATCACGTACGACTATTCAATAGACAGCATAAACTACACAGCAAGCAGTGACAGCATGATAACCGAACTGGACAGACGCTTTTCCGTGGCGCCGATGATGGAATGGACGACGCGCGATTACCGGGTTTTTGCACGTTGCCTCACCAAACGCGCACTTCTTTATACCGAAATGGTGACCACCGGCGCACTTCTTTATGGCAGCCCTCGTGAACGATTTATCGGTCATGATGAGGTTGAAATGCCGCTGGCCTTGCAGTTGGGTGGGAGTGACCCGGCAGCACTGGCCGAATGCGCGCAAATCGCGGAGGCGTGGGGCTTCAATGAAGTTAACCTGAACGTGGGTTGCCCGAGTGACCGTGTCCAGAACAATCGTATTGGTGCCTGCCTGATGGCTGACCCTGCCTTGGTCGCACAGTGCGTTGATCAGATGCAACAAGCGGTTGATATTCCCGTTACTGTAAAATGTCGAATTGGCATTGATGACCAGGATGCAGAGCGTGATCTTGACACCTTTATTGATCGTGTCGCCGATGACAGCGGGTGTCGAATCTTTATCGTGCATGCCAGAAAAGCCTGGTTACAGGGGCTCTCGCCGAAAGAGAATCGAGATGTCCCTCCCCTGGATTATGAGCGCGTACATCGCCTCAAGCAGCGCCGTCCGGAGCTGAATATATCGATCAATGGCGGTATCGTGGATATGGATACCACACGTCAGCAATTAACGCAGGTGGATGGCGTGATGATTGGACGACAAGCCTATCACCACCCTTACATGTTGGCAGAGGTTGATCAGCAGGTTTATGGTGAAGATTCACCTAAGGTGACTCGGCACGAAGCGCTTCAGGCTTTTCGTCCATATGTAGAACGCCGTTTGGAAGAGGGCGTGCGCCTTAACCACCTCACACGTCATATCCTCGGGCTCTTTGCGGGGGAACGCGGCGGCCGTGCTTTTCGTCGTTTTCTGTCGGAAAATGCGCATCGTCCCGGTGCCTCAATGGATATCTTTGACCAGGCAATGCGTTGCGTTACCGAGTAGTGTCGTTCGGAAAGTTCATCCAGTAGAGAGCAGTGAAAAAAGAGAGGGGGGTGCACCATGTGTGCATCAGCGCTATTGGGGGCTACTCGTCAATCGTTGTGCTGATTTTCACACGTGGTAGTAAAGAATCACTTGCAGCTGATGACGCACTGCTTTCTTCTAAATACCCGAACAGACTGCTTAATTTCCAATACAGAAGGAGCAACGCATGATTTTGCTAATCCCGCTGATTATTGTGATCGGACTCTACTTTGGCGTACATGAACTTCAGGAGCATATTCATGCAGATGCGGCACGCCAGCATAATGAACAATCGGTCAAACCCTCAGATAGTTCAGCACAGAAATCTACCGGAACGGATAACGGCACGGAGCATACAGCTGATTCCTAGGTGTCCTCTGCGGACAACAGCAGCGAATTATATACCGCTTTACCGCTAGTTTTTTTGCTCAGCGTCGGGTATTTGGTTTCCCATCATTGAGGGTGGGGAGTATTGGGTGAGTCGGCGAGATCAACTGATTCGAAAAAAGAATGTTGTAGTGGTGCATTCAAGTATTAAAGGGCCGTAGCGAATGGATCATTCCATACAGTACGACCCGATGATGAGGTTGAAACTAGCTAATAAACAACCCGGCAATCGTCCCTGATAACAGGCTCACCAGGGTAGCACCGTATAAAAGTCTAAGCCCCATACGGGCCGCCTCACGCCCTTGTTCAGCATTCAATGCATTGATGGCGCCCGTCACAATGCCGATGGACGAAAAGTTCGCAAAGGATACCAAAAAGACCGAAAGAATACCGATAGAACGTTCGCTCATTCCCTTGTAGTGCGGGAGTTCAGTCATGGCGACAAATTCATTACTAAACAGTTTTGTAGCCATTAGACTTCCCACATGGATGGAATCCGCGGGCGTAACGCCCATCAAAATAGCAAACGGTGCAAAGAAGTAGCCAGCTAGCGTTTGGAAATCAACAGTGAAGGCGCCTTGAAAGGCAAACCCGGTAATCTTGACGAAGATAGCATTAACCAATGCAATCAGGGCAATGTAGCCAATCAACATGGCACCTACAATGATTGCTACTTTGAAACCATCCAGAATATATTCGCCCAACATTTCAAAAAAGTTTTGGCGGCGGGGGTTTTCCAATACCAGCAGGTCGTTTTCCGGATCTACTTTATAGGGATTGATGATCGACGAGATCATGAAGCCCCCGAAAAGGTTGAGTACCAATGCTGTCACAACGTAGCGAGGCTGCAACAAGTGCATATAAGAGCCCACTATCGACATGGAGACGGTAGACATGGCCGATGCACAGAGGGTATATAGCCGTGGTGGAGTGAGTTGCCCCAATTGCTTCTTGAGTGAAATAAAGACTTCGGATTGCCCAAATATCAGCGTTGCCAATCCATTGTAGGATTCGAGACGGCCCATACCGCTTACTTTACTGAGTACCCATCCCACACCTCGAATAACCAGCCCCAGAATACCACTATATTCCAGTATACCGATAATGGCCGATACGAAGACAATGGGCATCAATACGTCGAAGAAGAATACAAACGAGTCCTTTTGCACCAAATTGCCAAATACGAAGGTTGTCCCAATATTTGCGAAATTCAATAATTGCGCAAAAGTGTCGGCAAATCCTCCAATCAGCGTACTACCTACACTGGTATTAAGAAAAATAAAGGCAAATATGATCTGAATCAGCAACATGCTTATAAGCCATTTGTGCTGAATATTACGTTTGTTATTTGAGACTAAAAAAGCCAAGAGATAGATGACTATCAGGCTGATCAGGAGAATGAGATACTTCATGAACGTTTCCTGTCGGTCGTCTTTGACGACACTCGGTTACTTTGGACCGATGGCCAACTATTAGAGGAGAGGCCACTGTGCATGGTTTCTTGTTATCGTATTAGCCTTGAGTGGAATCGTAGCTCATGTCATCTGCCGCGAAAGCACCGGGAAGCAACTGATCGATAGTGCAGCGCTGTACTTTACCTTTCAGGTTAGCCAGGTAAATGATCGTCTCTTTTGTGCAGAATTCAGCCAATACCTGTCGGCATGCACCACAAGGGGAGATCGGCTCTTCCGTGTCGGCGACTACAGCGACGGCTGAAAAATGATTCTGCTGTTCTGAAACAGCCTTGAAGATAGCGGTACGTTCAGCACAATTGGTGAGTCCAAACGAGGCATTTTCAATATTACAACCTGAGTAAATATCGCCATTCGCTGTCAAAATGGCTGCGCCTACAGGAAATGCCGAGTAGGGGACATAGGCATTTTTTCTAGCGTTTTTTGCATATTCAATCAGATGCTTTACCTGCTGTTCATCCATTTATTCGAGTCCTTATTGAATGATGTGTGCATATAAAGTAATGGCGGCGTTAATAATCTGCTGTGAATCCCTTGCATATTGGATGCCATCCTGCCAAAAAACAGGCAGACTGAATACTGTGATGAAATGTAACTGACATAATAGCCGTATATCATGGATCAGACTGGCAAAATTAAAACCAAGTCACATGAACTTTAAGCCTGGCAACGTGTCTCTATTGGTGAGAGCACGCAATTCACCGCATATAAACCGACCTCTATTGAAAAGGAGAGGCCAGGGTGTCGGCTAGGCATGGTTATTGAAGATGTTTGTCTTTTCCAGGCCAGCATAAATGTGTATTGGAGGGATTGCTGCCTTGTACAGGCAATATGTGCATTCGATTTTATAAATTAGCAGCCAAAACAGTGTGGTGTTAAACGTGATATGGACGCACTGTATAATGCATGTATAAAAAAACGCGAGGCCGAAGCCCCGCGTCATTATCTCGATTCACTGCAGGAGTGAATGCCGATATTAGAACTGAACGCCAACAGAAAGTTTGGTGCTGTCCAGTTTGAAGTTGTGGTTTACGAATACGCGATCGTACTCTACACGTGCGAAGACAGGCACGGTAGTGGAAGGCTGGTAGCTGATACCAGCGCCGGCAACCGGAGCCCAGTGACGCAGGTGCAGGTCGCTCTGTACGTAGTCGTAACCACCACGAGCGAAGACAGAAACACCACCACCCAGAGGCAGCTGAGGAATCAGGCTCAGGCCGTAGGTTTTAGTACGAGTGTAGTGTTTGTTCGGATAACGGAAGTGACCGTAATCGTCATAAGTCAGCTCGGTAGCGAACCAGGGAGCGTATTTGTAACCAACAAATGCACCAACTCCGGTTTTGCGGTGATTGCTCGCACCGGACTTGTGAACGATGTTGTTTGAAACGTTAACACCGCTGTACAGGCCAGAGTTTTCGTCTGCGTTTGCAGTGCCGATTGCCAGCATGGAAGAGGCAACGATAACCGGTACTGCCATGAAAGTTGCTAATTTCATCGTCTTGCTCCTTATCAAAGGGTAGACACGACATTGAACGTGCCATTTCAATCAGGTTGTTCGATTCATTGCCGAACAGTGTTTTTTAATATGCTTCAGACGCAAAATAAAATCAAGATATTTTTTGATCTCTGTAGTTCTTTGGCCTTAAGCACTTACGCTCTTAACGTAAACTGAACGTTTCCATTATACATGATTTGAAAACGGTGTTCGCAAGTAAAAAGTAGCCTAATCCGGAAAAATTTTCCTGATATTGCGACCAAGGTCGTATAAAAAAGACCCAAACGCTATCAACAAGATTGGTTTGGGCCCCACGAATTAAACCTCGGCGACGGGAATCGTAGCCGCTGCTTTCTGGTACTCAGCGATTTCGTTAAAGCTCATATAGCGGTAGATTTCGCTCGCCATCGCATCAAATTCACCCATATAGGTGTGATATTCCTCGACGCTGGGCAAGCGCCCCAATACTGCTGCGATGGAGGCCAATTCTGCAGAGGCCAGATACACATTGGCACCATCTCCCAAACGATTGGGGAAGTTACGCGTTGAGGTGGAAACAACCGTCGCTTTGTCCGCAACGCGTGCCTGGTTACCCATGCAGAGAGAACACCCCGGCATCTCAAGACGTGCGCCGGCAGTCTCGTAGATGGTGTAGTAGCCCTCCTGCGTCAACTGGTGTTTGTCCATCTTGGTGGGTGGTGCCAACCAAAGGTGTGTTTTCAGTGAGTGGGGAGGCTGCCTCTCCAGCAGTTTACCGGCCGCACGGAAATGGCCAATATTGGTCATGCAGGAGCCAATGAACACTTCATCGATTTTCTCGCCGGCGACATCTGAAAGTAGGCGGGCATCGTCAGGATCATTCGGGGCACAGAGGATGGGTTGATCAATTTCGCCCATGTCAATTTCAATGACTTCAGCATATTGGGCATCCGGATCTGCGCGGAGCAGTGATGGATTTTCCAACCACTGTTCCATTCCTTTAATACGGCGTTCGATGGTACGGCGTTCACCATATCCATTGCTGATCATCCACTTCAGCAGGGTAATATTGGATTGGAGGTACTCTTTAACACTGTTTTCAGACAGCGTAATGGTACAACCGGCCGCACTGCGTTCTGCCGAAGCATCGGAGAGCTCGAACGCCTGCTCAACAGTAAGATCTTCCAGCCCTTCAATTTCAAGGATACGTCCGGAAAACGCATTTTTCTTGCCGGATTTTTCAACTGTCAGCAGGCCGTTCTTGATGCCGTAATAGGGGATGGCGTGTACCAGATCCCTTAACGTCACGCCTGGACGGCGTTTCCCTTTGAAACGCACCAGAATGGATTCAGGCATATCAAGGGGCATCACACCTGTGGCTGCTGCAAAAGCCACTAGCCCTGATCCCGCCGGGAAAGAGATACCCATTGGGAAACGGGTGTGTGAATCGCCACCGGTGCCTACCGTATCGGGTAATAGCATACGGTTGAGCCAGGAGTGGATAATACCGTCACCCGGGCGCAGGGAAACACCACCACGATTCATGATGAAATCGGGTAACGTGTGCTGCATTTCGGTATGCGCCGGCTTTGGATAGGCGGCCGTGTGGCAGAACGACTGCATCACCAGATCCGACTGGAAACCAAGGCAAGCGAGGTCTTTGAGCTCATCACGTGTCATCGGGCCTGTCGTATCCTGTGAACCCACTGTGGTCATGCGTGGTTCGCAATACATGCCCGGGCGTACACCTTCCAGATTACAGGCACGTCCCACCATTTTCTGTGCCAATGTATAGCCGTAATCAACGCCTTTCGGTGTTTCGGGTGTGGCAAATACGTCGCTGGGAGGCAGTCCAAGAAATTCGCGCGCCCGATGGGTTAGACCACGACCAATGATGAGCGGAATACGGCCACCCGCACGTACTTCATCCAACAGGACCCGGGTTTTCAGTGAAAAGGTGGAGATCACCTCATCGGATTGATAACGCGTCACTTTGCCTTCATAGGGGTAGACATCGATAATGTCGCCCATGTTCATGGCAGAAACATCCATTTCGATGGGAAGCGCGCCAGCATCTTCCATGGTATTGAAGAAGATAGGCGCTATTTTCCCCCCAAAACAGAAACCCCCACTACGTTTATTGGGGACATACGGGATATCGTGTCCGAAGAACCACAATACCGAGTTGGTGGCTGATTTACGCGATGAACCGGTACCCACCACGTCGCCGACATACACAACAGGGAACCCCTGATTACGCACTTCCTCGATTTGCTCAAGCGGACCTACTTTACCCGGTACTACGGGCTCAATACCCTCACGTGGATTTTTTAGCATGGCGTTGGCATGCAAGGGAATATCGGGACGTGACCATGCATCCGGGGCAGGGGAGAGGTCATCGGTGTTGGTTTCTCCCGGAACCTTGAACACGCTCAGGGTGATTTTTTCGGCCAGTTTGGGCTTGCGCTTGAACCATTCGGCTTCGGCCCACGACTCAATGAGTTCCCGTGCATATTTATTACCCGCATTGGCGCGGTCGGCAACATCATGGAATGAGTCAAACATCAGCAGCGTATGTTTCAGCTGCCGCATGGCTTCTTCTGCCAACTCTTCATGATCAAGCAGTTCAACCAATGTGGTGATGTTATAGCCACCCTGCATGGTGCCCAATAGTTTTACTGCATGGACTTTATCTACCAGCGGGCTGCTAATTTCGCTACGCGTTATAGCGGACAGGAAGCCCGCCTTCACATAGGCAGCTTCATCCACACCGGGGGGAACTCGGTCGGTCAGCAGTTTGAGCAGAAATTCTTCTTCACCCTTGGGGGGATTTTTTAGCAATTCAACCAGCTGAGCGGTCATTTCTGCGTTGAGAGCCTTGGGTGGAATACCTTCTTTGGCTCGGCTTGCCACTTCTTTTCTATAATCATCAAGCACGGGACTTTCCTCATCGAGTGAAAGGATAACTAAATGTTAACGTTGAATGTCGACAATGTTAAGCCCTTGCTCTTATCTAATAGTCGTGTTTGTTTGAACGTTATTCCACTTGATTCGGCCATGTTTTGACACGGTTGCCGAATGTAGACAGGCTGCCAGTCTCTATTCATGGTACATTCACATGCTTTTAGTCAACGGGTAGGGAGAAAGTCAGCGTGCCAACTCATCTTGAAGAAGAACACTACACGAATATGCTGCCGCAGGAGCTATTGGATTTTCTTCCGTGTCTAACGCCGGATGAATGGGTAAATGCAGCGTTGGGGAATGAGCGCCTGTTGATGATTGACCACGCGCAGTGCGAAAAGAAAGCTGCTTCGACAGCGATGAATCTGATGTTTCGTTATGTGGATCGTCCTGAATTGTTGACAAAAATGTCCCAATTGGCGAGGGAAGAGCTTCTTCACTTCGAGCAGGTCGTCACTCTAATGCAGGAACGTGGCATCGAATATGAACATATTACCGCTTCGCGCTATGCCGAGGGCCTACGAGCACACGTGCGTACCACTGAACCAGGGCGATTGATTGATATTCTGATTGTGGGCGGTTTGATTGAAGCACGGTCCTGCGAACGCTTTGCAGCGCTGATCCCTCATCTCGATGAGACACTGGCGAAGTTCTATCGTTCGTTGGTTCGTTCCGAAGGCCGTCATTTCGAAGACTATATTGAGCTGGCTGAACAGCATGCAGCTGAGCATGGCATGAAGGATATCCAGATACGCATTGATTTTTTCCGCCACGAAGAACAAAAACTGATTGAAAGCCCTGATCCAGAATTTCGTTTTCATAGTGGCATACCGGTCTGATCCTTGGCGAAAACGTTTCGTACCTGACAAACCCCTGTACCACCTGTGGCTTGTCGGGTACGCCAACAGGGGGTTATCCATACATCCCTGGACAATCGCTGTTACATACCGGATAAAGGTGAATAGTGGGGGAGCACAGGACCCTCCTTCATGTTAGATGAAGGGGGGTTATTATGGTTTACTTTCAGGAGATCCAGATGGACGGGCAGAAATGCAGCGTGTTGGGTTGGAGGCAGCTGAGTGTGGGTGCTTTAGTATCGATAACTCTTATATCGTTGACGGGGTGTGCAGCATCTCCTCCTGAAACCGGTCCCGAAGCGGTATGCGCGAATGTCTTTTCTCTCGGAAAATGGTTAGTGTCGCAACGCTCGCAAAGTAGTCCATGGAGCCAACAGAAACTCCTTTCACAGCTTAAGAGCGTCGAGGGGAGTCAAACACTTGGGCAAATGGTGAATGAGGCCTACAACGTAACACTTAATGACGATGATTCTGTGTCGTGGCGCCAACTACAAACGACAACCTTTGCGCAACAATGGCAGTCGCGATGCCTGAAATCACATGGTGAAGGCTTTCAACCACCGGTCTGGCCGGCATTGTGGCGCAAAAGTTTTATCGACAATAAAGTGACTATGCCCTTCTATTGATGAATAACCCGGCGGAGTTTTTTCGTCTGTACTTTACTCCGCTTTGTGTATTCTCCCTGCGCAAAAAAAGCAGACACTGCCGAAGCAGGTCTGCTTTTCTACGTCTTATTCAGGTTATTCGTACGCTAGTTCGCTCAAATGGAACTCTTCCAGTGTGAGAGCTAACCCGTCATGGCGGACTTCCCACCCACTATCAATGTCATGCTCGTGATTGATACGCCAATCACCCAGCACGTAACGTCGCATAGAGCCATCGGCAACATCAAACTCATGAACATCAGGGCGATGGGTGTGCCCCTGAACCATGGTGCGTACCTTATATTTCTGCATTAATCGTACGACTGCATCATGATTGACATCCATGATCTCTTTCGGCTTGTCGATATTGGATGTCTGTGATTTCTCACGCATTTGCTGAGCCACTTTCCTGCGTTGTGAAAGTGGCATCGCCAACGCCATTTTTTGCCAAAGTGGATTGCGAACCATCTTTCTGAATTTCATGTACTTTTTATCATCAGTACAAAGCATATCACCATGTGTGATCAACACGGGAATATCCCCCAGCATGACCAATGAAGGGTCATCCAGAATGGTCAGGTGAGCGCGCTGGGCAAAGTGGTTTCCCATCAGAAAATCACGGTTACCATGCATGAGGAAAACTTCCTTCCCCTTTGCGGCATACTCGGCAATCTTGTCGGCAACACTGTTTTCAAAATCACCCATGGCATCATCGCCGATCCATGCATCAAAGAGATCACCGAGTATATACAGTGTGTCTGCCTCGATTGCACGATAATCCAGGTAGTTGAAAAAAGCTTCAGTAAGCTCCGTCCTTTCCTCGGAAAGGTGTATGTCAGCAATAAAAAGGGTAGTCATGATATCTCTTTAAAGTGTGCTCTACCTACAGCATACCTGCTATATGCAGGCATGCAACAGAGAATGCAGGGTGCTCCTGCATTCATGTGGTAAAAAAGCTCACGCTTGGTCTTCAATCACTTCTGCGTGTTCGATAACAACGTCGTCGACCGGCACATCTGCATGCATGCCACGGCGGCCGGTTTTAACGCCTTCGATTGCCTCGACAATGTCCATGCCTTCTACTACCTCACCGAAAACGCAATATCCCCACCCCTGTGGTGTAGGTGCGGTATGATTCAGAAAAGTATTATCGGCCACATTAATAAAAAATTGAGCACTGGCCGAATGCGGATCAGGTGTACGCGCCATGGCGAGCGTGCCCCGTTTGTTACTCAAGCCATTGTCTGCTTCATTTTTGATGGTGGCGCCGGTTTCCTTCTGGCTAAAGGTTTTATCGAAACCGCCGGCCTGCACCATAAAACCGGGAATGACACGATGGAAAAGGGTGCCATCATAGAAACCATTCTTGACGTACTCTTCAAAATTTTTGGCAGTAATCGGGGCTTTGTCGTGAAACAGACGAAGTTTGATAGGGCCCTTGGAAGTGCTTAATTGAATCATGTCATATCCTCAAGGATAAATGTAGTGTGCCGATATAATACCGGCTATTGCTCTTATCAGGAACCCGCAACGTTCATCAGCAAGCCGTACGAGGACTATTTCCATTTATCAAGGTCGAATGATGGGTGGGTAATGAAATATTTTTGGTGCCTTGAGTATTTTACCGATACATGGGGTGTTTATACTCAAGTGGTTGTTTAGTAGTATTAACGTTTTCGAGATATAACGCGTTCCTCCGTACTTAGTGGCACTAAAATAATAGCGCCCGAGGGGGTCTTCCATCGATAGAGCGCTCTCTATAAGAATGGATTGGTTTTATGAAATACTTTTGTTTTACAAAAACACATCGGTTTTACAAGAACACGTCGGTTTTATAAAACATACAGTTTTTCATAGAGGCGCTTGGAAGATCGTTTCAGTGAAGGAAACTGAAAAATTCAGTATACAGGTATATCTCCCGTCCGGTTGCCACTCACATGAGCAGTGGGCGGATAACTAACGATATTATTCCCTTTTACTCCAGGTTGGGACGCGCCCGTCCGCGCCCATCATAAATGAGGTTTAGCCGCACCATGAGTGTTGAGAGCACCAATGCCCCGAATTTCCTAGCCAATCAGATTCGCGAAGAGCTCGATAGCGGCCAAACCCCCTCTATTGTGACTCGCTTTCCACCGGAGCCCAATGGTTACCTGCATATCGGCCATGCCAAATCCATATGGGTCAATTTCGGATTGGCAGCGCAATTCAACGGGCGTTGTAACCTGCGCTTCGATGATACCAACCCGGCAAAAGAGGAAGCCGAGTTTGTCCGTTCAATCGAAGAGGATATTCGTTGGTTAGGGTATCAATGGAGCGGCGATGTCCATTATGCATCCCAGTATTTTGAGCAGCTTTATAAATGGGCTGTCATTCTGGTGGAGAAAGGGCTGGCGTATGTCGATGATCTCTCTGCCGAAGAGATGCGCGAATATCGCGGCACACTGACTGCGCCGGGTAAGCCTAGCCCACACCGTGATCGTTCCGTTGAAGAAAATCTGGATTTACTGGAGCGCATGCGTAAAGGAGAATTTGATGAAGGTGCGCATGTGCTGCGTGCCAAAATCGATATGGCGTCTCCCAATATCAACATGCGTGATCCGGTGCTGTATCGAATCCGCAACAGTACTCACCACCAGACGGGTGACCGCTGGAAAATCTACCCCTCCTATGATTTTGCACATGGTCAGTCGGATGCAATTGAAGGGGTAACGCACTCACTGTGTTCTCTGGAATTTGAAGATCACCGGCCATTATACAATTGGTTGCTTGAGCATCTTCCTGTGCCATCCCAACCTCGTCAGATCGAATTTGCGCGGATGAATGTCAGCTATACGGTGACCTCCAAGCGTAAGCTCAAGCTGTTGGTGGATGAAGGGATCGTGAACGGTTGGGATGATCCTCGCATGCCGACGGTGGCAGGGTTGCGTCGTCGTGGGTATACACCGGCATCCTTGCGTAAGTTTTGTGACATGACGGGTGTTTCACGTTCAGCCAATGTGGTCGATATTGCGATGCTGTATCACGCCATTCGTTCCGATCTGGAAGAAAATGCGCGTCGTGCCATGTGTGTGCTCAAGCCATTGAAGGTTGTATTGACCAACCTGGAAAAGGAACAAGTAATCGAGGTGCCCGGTCACCCTGCCCGTGATGATATGGGTACTCGCCAATTGCCATTGACGCGTGAGTTGTACATTGATGCCGATGATTTCATGGAAGAACCGCCGAAGAAGTTCTTCCGTCTTGCACCGGGCAAGGAAGTTCGCCTGCGCAATGCTTATGTCATCCGTTGCGATGAAGTGATCAAGGACGATGCCGGTAATGTGGTCGAACTGCGTTGCAGTGTTGACCACGCTACTTTGGGTGCGAATCCGGAAGGGCGGAAAGTGAAAGGTGTTATCCATTGGGTGAGTGTTGAGCATGGCGTGCCGGTTGAAGTCCGTGACTACGACAATCTGTTTAATGTTGAGGCACCGGATCAATTCAAGGATGGCGAGTTCCTTGATAACCTCAATCCTGACTCCTTGACGATTGTGCACGGTGTGGCCGAGCCTTCACTGACAGAAGCGCAGCCTGAAGATCACTTCCAGTTCGAGCGAGTAGGCTATTTCTGTGCTGACCTCATTGACCATGGCAAGGATGGCAAACTGGTATTTAACCGTACGGTCAGCTTGAAGGATGGCTGGGCCAAAGCGCAGAAAAAAGGATAACCGGATGAGCGTGCAAATTCACAACACCATGACGCGCCGCAAGGCGCCGTTTGAGCCTATCGTCCCGGGACAGGTACGCATGTACGTGTGTGGTATTACCGTATACGACTATTGTCACCTGGGGCATGGGCGCGTCATGGTGGCCTTTGATGTGATCACACGTTATCTGCGCCAGCAAGGCTAC
>Ga0157360_1000100_pt1 | contig 47585 bp, 45 predicted proteins | sample AttlaeALBM1_FD_111483 | JGI IMG/M metagenome (GOLD analysis project Ga0157360, IMG submission 111483) | Fungus gardens microbial communities from leaf cutter ant in Ribeirão Preto, State of São Paulo, Brazil - Atta laevigata ALBM1 | ecosystem: Host-associated > Fungi > Mycelium > Unclassified ...
CAGGCTCATAACCTGAAGGCCGCAGGTTCAAATCCTGCCCCCGCAACCAAATCAAAGCCCGCTCTCACAAGCGGGCTTTCTCGTATCCAAAATCCATATGAAAAAATATAGCCCGTTACGTCGCGAGCCATGGCTGTATGGGTATTTCCCATAAATATCCTTTCCGATCTCAAGCAGTTCCAGAGTGGCGTTGTGTGCGTCCAACCTCTCTGAGGGCGCGACAGGAATTTACGCCGAGCAGCGACATATCGATATGCAGCTCTCTTTGCAGCACCCTGATTGCGTGTTTGATTCCAGCCTCTCCTCCCAGAGCGGCGGCATAGAGAAAGGGGCGTCCGATCATGACTGCATCGGCCCCGAGAGCAAGACCTTTGACGATATCCGTACCACGACGAAAGCCGCTATCAACGAGTACCGTCATATCGTTACTTTGAGCTCTGACCGCTTCCAGAACTTCCACAGGGGAAACCGCGCAGTCAAGCTGGCGACCACCGTGATTGGAAACGACTACACCTTCAGCCCCTATTTCACGCGCGATTCTGGCATCTTCAGGGGAAAGAATGCCCTTTATGATGAAAGCGCCTTTCCAGAGACGTCTTATCATCTCGGCATGTTTCCAGCTGAAGCTTGCATATCCTGTGACTGCCGTGATTTCCCGTGAGAAAATCGACGGACGTTGTACCGGATCAATATTGCTTATTTTTGGTACGCCACGCTGAAGCAGGGTGCGCCAGCCTGTACGGTAAAGCCAGGAAGGATGACGCGCCATATCGAGAGCCAGTCGTGTCGTTGGTCGAAACGGCATAGTATAGCCATTTCGCATGTTATTCTCCCTGTTGGACCCTACGGCGACATCAGCAGTCAGGAAATAGGCAGTAAAACCTGCATCGGCTACACGCTTGAGCATGCGTTCTATATTCTTCTCATCAGGCTTCTGGTACCCGGCAAACCAGCTTCCAGGATAACTGCGTCCAATTTCCTCGATCGGGGTGATGGCATTGGCACTCAGAATATAGGGGATATTTGCTGCCCTTGCGGCTTTTGCCATCGCGTTATCCGCGTCATGGCCAACAATGGCAGAAGCTCCCATCGGGGCAATCATGAAAGGGCTGGCATAGTGCTGGCCAAAAAGCGTTACGCCTTGTGTGCAGGCCGATACATCTTGAAGTACGCGCGGGACAAGACGTATGTGCGCAAGGGCATCGCGGTTATGGATCAGGCAGGTAGCATCATCGGCTCCACCCTGCACATACCCGTATATGGCCTTGGGAAGATGTCTGCGTGCCAGCATCTCGAAGTCATTGAGATTCAGAACCTGCTTGAGAGATTTGGTGGATATGCCGGTCATGCCTCTGATCCTTGCAGCTCAACTGCCCGCCAACGTTATCTGTCGGGTGTTTGCATCGAGGGGTAAGGGCGCGATTGGCCCCACTATAAAAAGATAGGAAAGGGCACCAAGCAGCCCGAAGGCGCCCGTAGCGCAAAGAGGGATCATGAAGGAGCCATGCGTAAGACTCACCATGAGCCCGGTGAAGCTGGCGATCACGATGCCAGCGATATTGGCTGCGCTGTTCTGCATCCCGCCCAGTGTCGCAACAAGATCCGCATTGGGGGCAATGTCGGCGGGTAAAGACCAGATATTGGCTCCGGTGAAGGCAATGCCACCGAAAGAGAGGGAGAGCAGGGCGATACAGAGCCATGTCTGGGTGACAAAGGCAGAAAGGGCAATGACCGACGATAGAACCAGTCCGCCGACGAGGCAGGTCTTGCGTGCTGCCGTCAGGCTCCAGCCATGCCGGTGCAAAGCATCTGAACTCCAGCCTCCAAGCCAGGCAGCCGGGATGGCAGCCAGGCCGGGGATCATGCCGATCAGCCCCAGATCCTTGAGGGAAAAGCCGTGTGTCGTCACCAGATAGCTCGGAAACCAGGTAGCGTAGAAATAGAAGACGAAATTCGAGCAGAAAAACCCGAGCATCATGCCCCAGACTGTCCGGTGTCTGAGCAAGAGTCGCCAGGCGCCTGGCGGGGATTTCATGGCCGGTGGTTGTGCCGCACGAAGTGTCTCCAGCTCATCAGTGGAAACACCCGGATGACGATCAGGATCATGATAAAGGGCCAGCCAGACGATCATCCAGATCAGTCCAAGAGCGCCTGTCGCGACAAAGGCAAGGCGCCAGCCGAGCCAGGCGATCAGAAGAGCAACCAGTGGGAGTGATACCGCAGCACCCGCCCGTGCGCCGCTATCAAAAATCCCTGCAGCAAGACCACGCTCTGTTTTGGGAAACCACAGTGACGCCACTTTGGTATTGGACGGATAACTGCCCGCTTCACCAATACCGAGAGCGAGACGCAGGCCCAGTATGCTCAGTGGGCCGCGTACAACAGAAGTCAATGCGGTACAGACCGACCACCAGATGACCGCAACGGCATAGGTTGAGCGCACTCCGAAGCGATCCACGATCATGCCAAAAGGCAGTTGCATGAAAGCATAGGTCCAGAAGAACCCGCCCAGGATTATCCCCAGAATAGCCGGATCGATATTGAGTTCTTTCGCCATGAATGGTGCCGCTATGGCGATGGTCGCACGGTCTATGTAATTGATGGTGGTTGCAGCAAAGCAGAGGATGATCATCAGCCAGCGCAGTCGGGGCATGATCTCTCTCCTGTTATTGGAGATCGCGGAACACCTTTCTGCACCGGCAGGCTGCCGGTGCAGGAAATGATGTCTATTTCGGTAGGATACGACGCAGATAATTGCGATTGGTGGCACTTACGCTCAGACCGTCGCCACCATAATGTTCGACAAGAAAAGCACTTCTGAAGCCATGGGCCAACGCCATCTTGATGGCAGCGCGGTAGCTGATCACACCAAATTCCAGCGGTGCCGGGGCTGTGACAACCATGCCTGATGTCGCATCCTCTGTCCGGTAGTAGTTCTTGACGTGCCAGTAGCGGGCAAAAGGCGCGACTTTCTGCATCATGGAGGCCCAATGCTCAACCGGTCGATGCAAGCGCACCAGATTGCCAAGATCGGCATTGATTCCGACATTCGGGCAATCAACATCCTGCACAAACCGTACCGCGCTGTCTGCCGTGCCGAGATAGGTATCCTCGTACATTTCCAGAGACAGTCCGATACCGACTTCCTGGGCGTGACGGGCCAGTTCCCTGATACGGCTGACAGCTTTTGTCCACGTTTCCTTGTCGTCCGGGTTGACCGTACCCTGCGCTGTCCAGAACCATAATGCGGCTTTCTGGGCGGGAGTCAGGGGATAAAAGAGGCCAAACGAGACCTCCTTGATACCCAGTCGCGCCGCAGTATCGATCACGCGATGGCTGTAGGCGAGATTCTCGTCGGCCTGTTCGGGGTCGATGATGGAACGACGTGCCGTAGAGAGTCCGGGTATGGTCAGTCCGGCTTCTTTCACAAGATCGGCAAAGAGCTGCTGGCGCGACAAGGACAGATCAGCGAGCCTGATCCATGAATCGGTGGGATCTATTTCAGTGAAACCGGCATCCGTGACTTCAGAAAGGGTTGCGACCCATTCTTCCGGTTTCTGATCCTGCACGCTTGAGCCGTCCGGCAGAATATTGGCGTATTGGATCATTGCAGCGGCAATGGGCCAGTTGGTGCGGTTGAAAGAGGATGACATGGGTTAAGTCCTTTCCAGTTTGCGTGAATTGAAGGCCTGAACTCATCGGGCAGGATGATGAGTCTGCTGACTGGTGCGTGGCAGAAAAGCCGCGATACTCAGCCCGATCAGCCCGGAGAGAGCGACCGCGTAGAGTCCGGCCGCGGGGCTCTCCCAGATATGGGAGGCAAAGCTGCGGATATTGGGAGCGGCAAAACCGCCAAGATTGCCGAGAGCGTTGATCAGGGCTATCGCGCCGGCAGCCTGAACCCCTGTGAAATGGGCAAGAGGAAAATTCCAGAATACGGCCTGGACCGTCACGACACCTGCCGCTGCGACGCACAGGCCGATGATGGCGACAATTCCTGAATCAGCACTGGAGATTACCAGTCCGATGGCTGCTGCGCTGAGACAGACGAGCAGACCCATTCTTGGGGCATCGTGCTTCTGCACAAGACGGGTGATGACAAATGTCGAGAGAATGGCAAAAGCCCAAGGTATGCCGCTTACGACACCCACGCGAAGACCGATCTTTTCATGCAGGATTGTGGAGACCTGTTCCGGCAGATAGAAGACCACGCCATAGCTCGCGATCTGCATGACCATATAAAGGGCGAGGAACTGGAGCAGCTTGGTGGACTGGAGCAGGGCGCCTATCCTGACGCGTTCATGACCTGCCCCGTCCTTGCTCTCGGCCTCGCGACGCAGAATGTCGCCCAGGGTTCTTTTTTCCTGAGGGGAGAGCCAGTCAACATCCTGGGGTTTGTCCGGTAATATAAACCATGTGGCGATACCCAGAACAACCGCCAGTCCACCTTCAATCAGGAACATCCATTGCCAGCCGGCAAGGCCCAGAATTCCGTCCAGATTGAACAACGCGCCTGAGAGCGGATTGCCAAAAGTCATGGCGAGCGGATAACCGAAATAGAACACGCCGAGAACTCTGGTGCGTTCTTTCTGAGGAAACCAGAAGGTGAGATAGAGCATGATGCCGGGGAAGAAACCGGCTTCGGCAATACCCAGTAATGTACGCAGAATAATGAAAGACAGATTACCCTGTGTGAACATCATGGCAGCGGAGACAAGTCCCCAGGTCACCATGATCCGCGCCATCCAGCGTTTGGCGCCTACGCGATAAAGAATGAGATTGCTCGGAATTTCGAAGAGCGCATACCCCACGAAAAATACGCCGGCGCCAAATGCGAACATGGCGTCAGATACACCGACATCAGTATGGAGTGCCTGCTTGGCAGAACCGATATTCGATCGGTCAAGGAAAGCGACAATATACATGAGGATGAGGAAGGGCAGCAGCTTGGCAAAAGCCTTCCCCGTAGCGCTTTCTCTCAGGCTCCCGGCACTGGTGTCAGGAGTCTCTGTGGCAGCGGGTCTGGCTGGTGGATCATTGGTCATGAGGCTCGGCTCCTCATCGCACTCTGAATTGTTGATACGGGGTGCGGATGTGGTCAGGCTGAGAAGGAAAGAGTGATTTCAGGCAATCCGCCCGCCCAGTTCATCGTCGATATGGGCCTGTATGATTTCGTCGAAGCTCTGCTCGGTCTTGAAACCGAGCGCCAGCGCCCGTTGCGGATCGAAGCCGCGCGCCCAGCCTGCGACAATGCGCGCAATGGCCTCGTCCGGTGCTCTCCTGATCAATGCCACAGCCTTGTCGCCTGCAATGCGACGCAGAGCGGCAATCTGCTCGCCTACGGTGATCGAAAGTGCCGGCATGGAAAGATTGGGGCGTTCGTCCAGTAAAGAGAGATCGAGGGTAGCGGCATGGCGCAGAAACTGAACAGCCGAGCGAGGACTCGTCATCCAGTGACGTGTGGTATCCGGCACAGGCAGAATGGCTTCCTGTCCGACAAGGGGCTCACGGATAATGCCCGAGAAAAAGCCGGAAGCGGCGCGATTGGGCTTGCCGGGACGTACACAGATCGTGGGCAGGCGCAGACCAATTCCGTCGAAAATGTTGCGACGACGATAATCGGCGAGAAGCAGTTCGCAAATAGCCTTCTGGGTGCCGTAGCTTGTCTGGGGTGTCAGGATGTAGTCGTCGGGAATGATATCGGGAAAATCGCCTCCGAAAACAGCATTTGAGGAAGCAAAAACAACGCGCGGCTTCCATCCTTCACGGTCATTGACCTGTCGGATCGTTTCGAAAAGCGCGCGTGTACCATCAAGATTGACTGCGTAGCCTTTCGTGAAGTCAGCTTCGGCTTCGCCGGAAACGATTGCGGCAAGATGATAGATGATATCCGGTCGGCCATTGAGCAGACGCTCTGCGGCGCCATGCTGGGTCAGATCGCAGGTCAGGGTTTCACAGTGACCAGTAAAACCCGCAGGCGTATCCGGGGCGATGACATCGGCCAAGGTCAGTCGGAGGGAAGCATGATCAGCAGAGAGTGGTTTTTTGACCAGACTCTCGGCGAATTTGCGTCCGATCATTCCTGCGGCACCAATGACGAGGATATGCATTTTGTCACCTTTCCTGTCGGGAGACCCGAGTCCAGATGAACAAAACCTATCCGAAAGTTAATCAGGCGCTAGATGCAAGATGGAAAGGGGCGATCAGCATTCTTGATCGCCAGTGCTGCAATTGCGTTGAAGACCAGTAATGCTGCCGGGGTCAGCGGGCGTTCTGTCTGACTGATCAGCGAGTATGCGCCCAGAAAATCGGGCATTGATACCGAAAGGCGGCGGATCATACCGGCGCGTTCGTAATGTTTGCTGACACTGCATGGAACGACTGCAAGCAGAGTGGAATGCAGGAGAAGATCGATCGTCGCAAACATGGATGATGCTTCGATAGGGTGTGCAGGAAGAGGAAGAAGAGCCGTTGTGAAGGCGGCTTCGATCGCACGTCTCATGGGGCTGGGTGGGGTTTGGAGAATCCAGCGTTCCCTTGCAACGTCTTCGAGTGTGAGGGTTCCCGGATCATTGAGAGGGTTGTTGCAGCTTGTCACAACACAGAGTGGCTCCTTTGCCAGATCCCGGCAATCAAGCGATGTCGGGCCATGGAGACCGAGTGGGCGCCCGATGACGAAATCAAGTCTGCCGCTCTCCATGCCCAGAAGCAGGGCATCGCTTGTATCGACGGAAAGTGAAAGACTGATACCCGGCTGGGACTGGGCGATTTCAGCGAATACAGGTGAAACAAGGTCGGGCAGGGCTGCGACGATCGAGCCCACACGCACTGTGCCATATGTCCCTTGCTGCATCGCATTCATATCGATCTGCAAACGATCGATATCATTGAGCATCAGTCTTGCGTGTCGTGCGGCCAGAACACCGCTGGGTGTCGGAAAAACACCCTGCGAAGAACGTTCGAACAGGCGCGTATTGAGCGCATGCTCCACCTCCTGCAGCAGCTTGGAGACTGAAGGCTGAGAGAGATTCATCCTTGCTGCGGCACGATGCAGGTTATTGGTGTTCTCCAGTTCCAGTATCAGACGGAGATGCCTGAGTTTAAGGCGATTGATGAGTGAATGGGCCGTCATGGGGTCTGATCCGGAAAAGAGCGCGTTGCAGGCATCAGGGAGCGGGGGAGACGGCTCAGATCTCCATTGCTTCAGCTCTGTTTTCCCGGCCCAGGGCTGATCTGAGCAGGGAAAGAACGGTAATGGCGGCAGGGGTGAACGGCCGCTCTTTCGAAATCATGATTCCCCAGGGGGCTACGTCAAAGATGAAATCGATCGGCATTATGGCGATCTGGCCGATATCAGCCTGCAACTGTGCTGCCGGTGCGGAAAGAATGGTAAGCGCATCAGTGCGGGTGATGTATGTCAGGGTCATCATCCAGGAATCCGAAGAGACAATGCGCACAGGGAGAGAAAGATCCCGCTCCAGAAGCATCTCCTCGAATCTCTGGCGCGATCGGCTGCCACGGCGCTGGAGGATCCAGGAACAGGAGGCAAGGGCCTCGAGCGACACGGGACTTCTGGCGAGAAGCGGATGATCAGGACGGGATGCAATCACCAGGCGCTCTGCAGCGATTTCCTCATATTGTACAGGATAGGCTGAGGGCATGACAGGGCGTCTGCCGAGCATGATATCGATCTGCCCGTCGCTCAGCATCTGGAACAGGGTATCGCTGGGTCCGCTGCGTATTTCGAGTTCGATCTCCGGGTATGTCTCCTGCGCGACGCGCAGCATGTCCACGAGAGATTGTATGACGGGTCCGTCAATTGCCCCGATAGAAACATGGCCGATGTGGCCGTCGACAAGCGCATTGAGTTCAACACGGGTCCGCTCCAGCTCATCCAGCATGGCTACAGCATGGCGTGTCAGTACATCCCCGGCGAAAGTGGGAATCATGCGTCTTCCTTCCAGACGGAAGAGGCGGATTTTCATCAATTCCTCGAGATCGCCGATGAGTTTTGAGGCAGCTGGCTGCGCCATACCAAGGCTCTCGGCTGCGGCTTGCAGTGTCGCGTGACGTGAAAAAGCGGAGAGAAGCTGCAGGTGTCTCAGCTTGAGTCGCGAAGCGATGAACCAGTAGGGGCCGAGATGCGAATGCGACATAGGTGATTTCATAGTCAAATGGTTATGTATCGGGCGGATACGACTATTGGACGTCCCTCTGATCGAATGACTATTTGTTTCGCCCGGATCATCGCTGGAACACTCCGTTTTCAGCGTCCATCAAAATGATTGTGAAGGTAGGGCGACATGACGGTTCAGATCATCAGAAGTGCAGCAATCATCGGTGCCGGGTATATGGGCGGTGGTATCGCACAGAGCCTGGCAGCTGCAGGGATGCGTGTGACGCTTGCTGATGTCTCGCCTGAAGCGACACAGCGTGCGCTCGAACGCCTTCTTGCAGAAGCCCGTGCGTTCGAGGATCAGGGATTGATCGTACCGGGCAGCCATGAGCGCATTATGAGCAATCTTACCACCGCGTCCTCTATCGAGGACGCGGTGCGCGATGTCGATTTCATCGAAGAGGCTGTATTCGAGCGTGAGGATGTCAAAAAAGAGGTTCTCGGGCGTATCAGTGCTGCCGCACGACCCGATGCCATTATTGGTACGAATACGTCGACCATACCGGTGCATGTTCTCGCGCCCATGGTAAGTGGCCAGGAACGTTTTCTGACGGTGCATTTCAGCAATCCGGCACCTTTTATTCCGGGTGTCGAACTCGTTTCGGGGACTGCCACGAAGCCCGAAGTGGTGACAACGGTCAAGGAAATGTTGGCGCGGGTGAACCGGCAATCGGCAGAGGTGGCTGATCGTCCGACTTTCGTTTTGAACAGGCTGCAATATGTGCTGTTCAAGGAAGCGAATACGATCATTGAGGAAGGTATTGCTACGCCGGAAGACGTGGATACGATTGTACGGTCCACATTCGGCTTTCGTCTGCCCTTTTTCGGGCCATTTGCGATTGCAGATATGGCAGGGCTGGATGTTTATGTGAACGGGTTTGTTACTGCCGAGAATGCATTTGGTGCGCGTCTGTCCTGTCCTGAAACTGTCAAGCGCCTTGTCAGTGAAGGAAAGCATGGCGTCAAGAATGGCGCCGGTTATTATGGCAGCTATAGCCGGGAAGAGGCAGAAGAGCTCGTTGCCTACAGAAACAGGGCCTATGCCAAGATGGCTGAACTGCTTCGTGAGCTCGGACCTTCTCCCCTTGAGAAGAAGAAGCGCAAAACCGGGAAATGAAAGGAATTTCCCGGTTCCCGGGCGTCATTATCCGGCGTGAAAAAAAGTCTTCTTTAGGTGTTTCCTTTCACACTATCTCTTCTGTCCATCGCGTGCTGGCCGAGGCTGCCGCGATGGACAAGTAGAAAGATTTCTTCATAATTCTTCTGCCAGATGTGAACAGTCAGTGATGTCAAAGGAAAATGTGCAGATTACGATATCGTAATAGAATGAAAGCATATGCGATCTGTCGTTTCTGAGAGTGGTATCGATGCCTGGAGATATTAATGGAGGATTTTGATTATATACGGTTTTATACATGTAAGAATATTTTCAATACATTAATTGATTTAATGACTTTATCATTTAACGATTGGTAAAATCTTGATGTTTACATTTCTGTCCAGTTTGATTTAGATAAAACAACATTCACAGTTGTGGAACAGGACTGATTGCCCATGTCTGGACGGAAGCGTTTTCCTGGATTGCTGTGCTGACTGACCAGACAACCCGACGGCAGGTGCTGCGATCGCGTGTTCACAGGGCGCATGAGGAGCTTGACACCCTTATTGGCGCTCTTGAGACAAGCCGTGATTACAGGCGGTACCTGCGAGGCATGGCGGCGTTTCGTCTGGCGGCCGAGAGTGCGACTGATGCGGCATTTTTTCCATCATGGTTGAAGGGATGGCGCCCGGTCTCCACGCGCCTTGCCTTGGAAAAGGATCTTGCCACTCTGAAACTGGCCCCTCTGTCCATGTCTGCAATAGCACCTCCCGATACGGAGTCAGCGCTTCTGGGTATGCTCTATACGCTCGAAGGGTCTGCCCTGGGTGCGCGTCTGATTGCCAAGCGCGCTGCCTTGCTTGGGTTTACCGAGGTACATGGAGCGAGCCATCTGGCGGTCCAGACCGGAACCCCCGGGAATTGGCGCGCGTTTCTTGACTTGCTGGAAGATGCGCCGGTTTTTGAAGCCGAAGAGGCGGGGCGGGCTGCGTCTTCTCTCTTCGGGTTTGCCTATAATGCCATGATCCTTGTGGATCGCGCAGGGGATGAAGTTCATGGCTGAGTTTGGTCAGGTTGATCTGACGAGTTGCGATCGCGAACCGATCCATTTACCCGGTAGCATCCAGCCGCATGGCTGTCTCGTAACCTGCTCGGTAAGCGATTTTGTTGTTCTGCGTCATTCTGCCAATGCACCCGATATGCTGGGGCAGGAGGGTCTGACGCTGGGCAGCAATCTCATTGAGCTTTTCGGCGCAGATATCATACATGACATCCGCAACGGACTCACCTTGAGTGTGACGCAGCGTCGTCCTGTTTTTCTGCTCAATCAGCTTCTGAGTGGAAACAGGCAATTCGACCTTGCTGTCCATATCGTCAATGGCGAGGTTGTCATTGAATGCGAACCTGCTTCTCCGACGCCTCGTGCTACCAAGTTTCTGACCCAGCTCCATGGGATGATGGACAGGGTACGCAAGACAACCGATATCACACGACTTTTCGATGTCGTGACCATGCTGATGCGTGGTCTGCTCGATTATGATCGGGTCATGGTCTATCGCTTTGCTGATGACTGGTCGGGCAAGGTGGTTTCCGAAGCGCGTGCCCTCTCTCTGGAGAGTTTTCTCGGGCAGCATTTTCCGAGTGCGGATATACCGGCTCAGGCACGTGAACTTTATCGGCGCTCACCCATACGCATGATTGGTGATGTCGGGTACACGCCTGTCCCGATGGTTGAGACTGAAGGGCTTTCCGCTCTGGACATGTCTCTTGGGCAATTACGCAGCGTATCACCCATCCATTGCGAATATCTGACCAATATGGGTGTGCGGGCCTCCATGTCGATTTCGATCGTCATTGATGGTGCATTGTGGGGCATGATCGCCTGTCATCATTATTCTCCGCGCATTCTGCCAATCGCAGAACGTGCCGTGGTGCAGATGTTCTCGGAGTTCTTTGCCCTTCAGATCATCGTCATTCTCAAGACGACGCGATTGCAGGTGGCCGAACGCACACATGGACTTATCGAGAGTGTACTGCGTAACGCCGCCTCTGTGTCGGATATGCCTGCCTATCTGCGGGGGCAGATCAGCAGGCTGGCGCCTTTGATCCAGTCCGACGGTATCGCGATATGGATCGATAACGAATGGACAGGTCACGGTATCTCGGCTCCGAAAGACGTGCAGGATCAGTTTGTCGAGCTGGCTTTGAAAAAGGCCGGAACACAGATCTGGCAGTCTGACCACCTTGTCGAAGATCATCCATGGATTGCAGCGCATACGGCCCATGTGGCGGGTGTGCTGATCATACCGATCTCTCCTCAACCCCAGAATTATGTCTTCCTTTTCCGTCGTGAAATTGTTCAGACCATCAATTGGGGAGGCGATCCGCAAAAGACTTATGAACATGGCCCCCATGGCCCACGCCTGACGCCACGCCAGAGCTTTGCTATCTGGAAAGAGCAAGTGCATGAGCGATGCCTGCCATGGTCGAGTTTCGATATCGAGGCTGCAGCTCAGCTTCGTTCGGCGCTGATCGAGGTTATGGGTGTTTACCATCAGCAGCAGCTTTCGGAACGCGCTGATGCTGATCTGCGTCAGCGTATGCTCAATGAAGAGCTTAATCACCGCGTCAAGAATATCTTGGCTGTAGTGCAGTCACTGATCGGGCGCCCTGTGGACCGGGACCGGACGATCGAGGACTATGTCGAGGTCCTGCGCGGGCGGATCAAGGCACTTGCCAGTGCTCATGATCAGGTGGCCCGAAGCGATGGCGGTGGCCTGCTTCGTACTCTTCTCGAGGCTGAGCTCGAACCCTATCGGCATCAGCCTTCTGCGGTAGTGCTTGAAGGCGCCAATCTCTGGCTTTCAGGGCCGGCACTTTCGGTTGCAGCGCTGACATTGCACGAGCTGGCGACCAACGCTGCCAAATATGGTGCCCTGTCATTACCTGCTGGAACCTTGTCCGTAAGGTGGTTTCTGGACGAAGTGCAGGAAAATTGGGTGCTGGAATGGACAGAGACAGGTGGCCCGCCTGTCAAGCCTCCCAAGGGAAATGGCTTCGGTTCGGTATTGCTCGAACGGGCAATACCCCATGAGCTGGGCGGGACGTCAATCCGCGAATTCCGCCCGGAAGGGTTGTTCATTCGTCTGACCTTCCCTGAAAGGCATGCTTTTCTGGTCTCCGAAGAGGAGGCAGAGCCTGTGTCAGAGGAGGCGCCTGCAGCGACAGCCGCCCAGACAGAACTTCTTCACGCCTCCTATGTCCTGCTCGTCGAAGACCAGCTCCTTATTGCCATGGAGACCGAACAGGCACTTGAGGCGTATGGTGTGCGTCATATTCGTACCGTTTCGTCAGTCTATGAGGCGGTGCAGGCTATTCGTGAACGCAGTCCCGATGTGGCTCTTCTTGATTTCAATCTGGGTAAGGAAAGTTCACAGGAAGTGGCCACTCTTTTGCGCAAGAGAGGTATCCCCTTCCTGTTTGCGACAGGCTATGCCGATCGCACCATGATTCCGCAGGAATTCCAGGACGTACCAGTACTGCGCAAGCCATATTCCATTACAAATGTGGTTCAGGAACTCCTCAAGATGCTTCCAGGCTGAAAAGCACTACGGGTCGTCTTTTCGCACTTCACGAGGCAGCCGTCTGAAAACAGCTGAGCGTTGCGAAACCGCTATTTTCACGGGTAAGCGTTCTTGACTTGTTCTAGTCCGCTTCCCATCTGTTGAGCATGAAAAAGACCCTTGCTGCCCGTCTGGAAATCTTGTCGGATGCTGCCAAATATGACGCATCCTGTGCGTCCAGTGGGGTAAGCTCCAAGAAAAAGCCAGGTGAAGAGGGGCTGGGGTCAAAAGCCTCGAACGGGATCTGCCATGCTTATACGCCCGATGGGCGGTGTATTTCCTTGCTTAAGATCCTGATGACCAATTTCTGTATCTATGATTGTGCTTATTGCATCAACCGGTCTTCTTCCAAAATAGAACGCACGCGGTTTTCTGTAGAAGAGATCATATGGATTACGCTCGAATTCTACAGGCGCAATTATATCGAGGGGCTCTTTCTGTCTTCAGGCGTTATTCGTTCTTCCGATTACACTATGGAAGAAATGGTGCGTGTGGCGCGTGAGCTGCGCCTGAAACATCATTTCCATGGATACATTCATCTCAAGACCATTCCGGACGCGGCTCCTCATTTGATCGAGGAGGCCGGGCTCTATGCTGATCGTTTGTCGATCAATGTCGAAATGCCGACTGACGATGGACTTGCGGCGTATGCACCCGAAAAGGATGCGGGTCATATACGACAGAGCATGGGAGCCTTGCGTCTCAAAATTGAGGAATCGGGAGATCGCAGCCTGACAGGTCGTAAGCCTCGCCGCTTTGCTCCCGGAGGGCAGAGCACACAAATGATTATCGGGGCTGATCACTCAACAGACCGCGATATTCTGCGTAGCTCCGCATCCCTTTATGCGGGTTATGCTTTACGGCGCGTCTATTATTCTGCGTTCAGTCCTATCCCGGATGCATCTCTTGCCTTGCCAGCCCAGTCGCCGCCGCTGCTTCGAGAGCATCGACTTTATCAAGCCGACTGGATGGTCCGTTTCTACGGATTCTCGTTTGACGAGATCGTGGCTCAGCGCGAGGACGGTATGCTTGATCTTGAGCTCGATCCAAAGCTTGCCTGGGCCTTGCAGAACCGCGCCCTGTTCCCTGTTGATCTGAACCGTGCCAGCCGTGAGATGTTATTGCGTGTTCCCGGGCTGGGGCCGCGTTCGGTAGCAGCCTTGCTTTCAGCCCGGCGCCATTGCGTTATCCGGCTGGAAGATGTGGAGCGACTGAAAGTCTCTTTGCGAAAAATCCGCCCTTTTATTGTTACGGCAGACTGGACGCCCGCGCGGCTTCTTGATCGCGGCAATCTTTCAGCTCTGTTCAGTCCACAGCCTCAGCAGCTCAGACTGTTATGAAGTACGTCCACCTGGCCTGCGATTCAGATTTTGACGCATGGCGGGGCCTCGCTCGTGCCTTGCTTGCTGAGGGCGTTGCCCCAAGTGAGGTCGAATGGAAAAGTGCGGATGAGGAACAGCCCGAGCTGTTTGCGTCCGAAAGCGTGGTCGTCGATCGGAATACGGCCATTCAGTCGTGCCATACACCGGTAGGCCATGTTTCCAGGGCGGGGTTGGCTCTGCTTCGCGTGATCTTGCGCCATCATGATCCGCAGCGTTTTGCATTGGGTTATCGTCTTTTATGGCGTTTGCAAAGGGAACCCGAGCTGCCTGCAATCGCGACCGATCCGGATATCCGTGAGGCAGCGCGCATGACGCACCAGATAAGGCGTGACATGCACAAAATGAAAGCCTTTCTGCGTTTTCGTGAGTCGAAGAGGGAAGGGGCGGAGGGGCGGCGACAGTTTATTGCCTGGTTCGAGCCTGAAAATTACATCTTGGAAAGTGTGGCACCGTTCTTTGCTGAACGTTTTTCGGACATGGACTGGATGATTCTGACACCGATTGGCTCCATTCTTTTCGAGAGCGGGAAGACATTATGTGATCGGACGCCCTGTGCGCCGCCTGATCTCAGGGATGATGTCGAGACGCTCTGGCACAGCTATTATCAATCGATTTTCAATCCGGCGCGCATCAAGACAAAAGCGATGCGTTCCGAGATGCCGACGAAATACTGGAAGAACCTGCCGGAAACACGTCTGATTCCCCAGATGCTTGCTGACGCTGAAAACCGTGTTGCCGCGATGGTAGCGCTTCAGAATGACGGAAGAGCGCCTGCTTTTCACGCGCGTCACCAGGCAGAATGGCGCGAGAAGGAGGTTCAGGCTCAGGCAGAAGGGGAGGCGCTTACCGGCCTGCCGGCGCTCTCCCGCGCATTGGAAACGTGTCAGCGCTGTGATTTGTGCCGCTATGCGACCCAGAGTGTACCTGGAAAGGGGCCCGATAATGCGGCGCTGATGCTGGTGGGCGAGCAGCCTGGTGATCAGGAAGATCTTCAGGGTACCCCATTTGTCGGTCCTGCGGGGAAAGTTCTGGATCGGATCCTGTCAGAGGTCGGGATTGACCGGCAAGACGTCTATCTGACCAATGCAGTCAAACACTTCAAGTTTGTCTCGAAGGGTCGTCGTCGCATTCATCAGACGCCGGGACGTGCCGAAATCGTGGCCTGTTCCTCCTGGCTACAACAGGAAATCGGACTTGTCAGACCCAGGTTGATCGTCACTCTGGGAGCGACGGCGCTCCAGGCTGTGGAAGGGCGTGTCAGCCGCCTCGGTGACATGAGAGGGTATGTCCGTGACGGAAATGAAAGGCGCCCGGCCAGTCTGGCCACGATCCATCCCTCCTACCTCCTCCGTCTGCCGGAACCGGAAAGGGCCCGGGAGGAGGAGAGACGCTTTGCTCAGGAACTCGTCATCGCCCGGGATTGGCTCGCCCCGTACCGGGAACAGGTTTCAGGCTGATCAGTCTGCGTTCTCCTGAATCCAGACAGCGGCGTTGGCGGGAAGAATTCCGGGTTTGTCTATCGGCTGGCTTGCGATCAGGACCTTTCCTTCAGGTATGGTTGCATCGCGATCACCACAGTTGAGAATAATTCTTATGGGACCATTGCGGAATTCGACAATGTCCTTGCGTTCTGCGGCCCATTCCAGAGAACCGTAGCCAAGCCCCAGGGCCTTGCGATGCGCGAGAAGGTCCCGATAGAGTGCAAGAGTGGAAGTCGGGTCTTTTTCTTCTTCGGCTATGGCGTAATTTCTGTAGTTTTCAGGTTGAGGCAGCCAGAGTTTACCACTCTCATTGAAGCCCAGTGAAGGGCCGTCCGCTTTCCACGGAAGGGGGATGCGACAGCCATCACGACCGATTTCCTTTCCGTCTGTACGAAAGAAAGCCGGATCCTGACGGTATTTCCTGTCGAGCTTCGTATGATCAGGCAGGCCCAGTTCCTCGCCCTGATAGAGTGTGACCGATCCGGGCAAGGCGAGGGTCATGAAAATTACCGCACGGGCGCGGCGCAGCCCAAGTGCCTCATCAGGCTGCTCATGATCTGCATCGATTCCCTGGGGGCGGGCGCCTGCGTCTTTGAGCCCGAGCCGGGAGGTGTGGCGGACTGAATCGTGGTTCGACATGACCCAGGCGGTTATAGCCCCGACCTTGTGCATGGCATCAAGAGAGTCCGTGATGATCTTGCGGTATTTGGCAGCGTTCCAACGGCAAAGCAGATAATCGAAATTGAAAGTCTGCTGCATTTCGTCGGGTCGGACATAACGGGCAAGTCGCGAAAGCGGTTTTACCCAGGCTTCAGCAACCAGCATCCGGTCACCAGGGTAACTTGCCAGAAGCTTGTGCCAGGCACGGTAGATTTCATGAACGCCATCGCGATCCCACATCGGAGCATCGCTGGGTGTCTTGTCGTCATCCTCGCCAACCATGGTGGCGCGATCAGTGTAAGGAGGCAGGCCCTTTTCCTTGATCAGGCCGTGAGCGACGTCGATACGGAAACCGTCCACACCACGATCAAGCCAGAAACGCAGGACAGACTCAAATTCGGTCCGTACTTCCGGGTTGTCCCAGTTGAGATCGGGCTGGCAGCTGTCAAAAAGATGCAGGTACCATTGACGTGGTTTGTCGTCCTTGCGTTCCGGCTCCTGAGTCCAGGCAATGCCTCCGAAAACGCTTTTCCAGTTGTTTGGCGGCTCGTGCCCGTCCTGACCCTTGCCGTCACGGAACAGGTAGCGTGCACGGGCGACGCTACCCGGTTCGGAAGCCATTGCCTCTTTGAACCAGATATGCTGGTCCGATGTGTGATTGGGCACCATGTCGGCTATGACACGCAGTCCGTGATCATGCGCTTCTCTGATCAGCGCCTCATAATCGGCGACTGTGCCAAAAAGCGGATCAATCTTGCGATAATCGGAAATATCGTAGCCTGCGTCACCCTGAGGTGACTGGAAGCAGGGGGAAATCCAGAGAGCATCGATACCAAGGCGCTCAAGATAAGGCATGTGACTGATAATGCCGGGAAGGTCGCCAATGCCATCGCCATCTGAATCGGCAAAAGAGCGCGGATAGACCTGATAGATTACCGCGTCTTTCCACCAGACTGGATCTGAACCGTTCTGTGCCATGGTTTTTTTCCGTGATCGTGATGAGAACTGAACACGGAAAGAAGCATGTAGTTGGCGCCGTCACACAAAGTTGCGAGGCCGGGAGGTACTGTTCCCCCGGCCCCTGTTTTTATTTCTGATACCCTGCCTGACGGATCACACGGTTGGTTGCCGCATTCGCGGCGGCAAGTCCGGAATCAACTGTGCTGGAACCGGCAAGGATCGAGGCGACAGTCTGCCCCACCTGGGTGCCAATTCCCTGGAACGGGGTAATATCAACAAACTGGGCGCCGATATAAGGGCGGGGTTGTGCCGTCTGACCGGACGGGTTGGAATTCTCGATGGCTTTCAGCACGAAAGAGGAGAATGGTGCGACCTTCTGATATTCAGGCGACTGGTAGGACGAGCTGCGCGTGCCGGGCGGGATATTGACCCAGCCATCGGTCTTTGCCACGAGCTCGATATACTTTTTCGAAGTAGCCCACTGGATGAAAGTGCTGGCAGCATCGGCATGAGTGGACGAAGCTGGAATGGCCAGATTCCATGACCAGAGCCAGGTTGGACCGCCCTTGAAGCTGCCTGTGGGCAGGGGTGCAAACCCGACCTTGTCGGCGACACCGCTTTGTTTGGGATCGAATACGGTCCCGGCTGCGCTTGTCGCGTCAATCCAGATGGCACAGTGACCAGTGGCAAAAAGTGAGAGATTTTCATTGAAGCCGTTTGCGCTGGCTCCAGGTGGTCCAAACTGCTTGAGCAGGGACGTATAATAGGTGATGGCGTTGTGCCAGGCTGGCGTGTTGAGTGTGGGCTTCCAGTTCATGTCGAACCACTGGCCACCGAAACCGGTCACCATGGTGGTGATGATGGTGATGTTCTCGCCCCATCCGGGCTTGCCTCTCAGGCAGATACCGTAGGTGTCGCTCGCCTTGTCCGTTGTCTTCTCTGCAAATTCGCGGATCTGGTCGTAAGTCGGTGTCTCGGGCATGGTAATCCCGGCCTTGGCAAACAGATCCTTGCGATACAGCGTCATAACGCTCTCGGCATAGAAGGGCAGGGCGTAGACCTTGCCTTCATAGCTCACGCTTTCACGTACAGGTGCAATGATGTCATTCAGGTCGTATGATGCAGGGAGAGAGTCGAATTTGTAGAGCCAGCCCTGTTTGGCCCAGAGTGGAACCTCGTAATTGCCGATCGTCAGAATGTCGAACTGTCCGGCATGGGTAGCGATATCGGTCGTAACGCGTTGACGAAGCACATTCTCTTCGAGCGTGACCCAGCGCAGGTGGATATCAGGATGCGCTTTTTCGAAGACGGTCGAAAGCTTGCGCATCTCGATCATCTGCACGTTGTTCACCGTTGCGATGGTGAGAGTCGTGTCAGCTTTGGCATGGGCAGCAAGGCCGAAGCCGAGGGCCGCGCTGGCCAGAAGCAGGGTTTTCTTCATATTGGACTGTCCTTGGATAGGCACCTGGTGAGGCTTGCACAAAGAGAAGCGGGTCAGGAGGGGTGGCAGGGAACGTACCCGGGACTTATGTGGCGCAAAAACACCACGCGTAGCTGTGAGACGGGTAAATGTAACAGGAGAGACGGGAATGCGCAGTCGCATTTCTGCCGCGATATGGCGTTCTGGATGCAGCTGCTTCAGGCTTGCATAAAGACAGGGTTCGCATGGCTTGTATCGGTCCGGTTCGTCATACGTCACTCCACAGGGAATAGACCGGATGACGGTGTCATCCTTTCCGAAAATTAACAAGGAAATGACATTGGTGTAACGTCAATGTGTTAAACATGACGAAATTGCTGCGACAATGTGCAGAACAGCCATCCGGCGTTGCCCGGTATTCTTGTAACAATCAATACACTCTGTAGTGCTTTGGTCCTAGTTCTCCTTATTCTTCTTGCTAGAGAGAATTCACAGGCATCGTTCTGGATGTCTTCTCAAATATAGGAAGATGACGAGCATGATCTCGAAAAAGACTTTCTGCATGCTGGCAATCGCCGCAGCGCCCTCTTTCATGGCGCTGGCCCATGCACATGCGCCAGTACCCCTTCCTCCAGGACCTCCAGGTCATATGGGACCCATGATGCCGCCACCGCTCATGGGGCTGCTTCGTGGTGTGGATCTAACGAAGGAGCAGCGCGAGAAAATCCATACATTGATGCATAGTCATCGCACGGAGCGCCGTGAGGCCATGCATCAGCGCTTCGATCTGGATCATCAAATTGCCGCTTTGCTGATGGCGAAGGGGCCGGTCGACAAGACCAAGCTCGACACGCTGATCAAACAGAAGGAAGCGCTTAACGCGAAGGATGAGGAAGCGATGGCTGCTGATGCGGTTGCCATTCATGATATTCTGACTCCCGAGCAGCTCGACAAGGCGCGCACGACACAGGAAAAACTGGACTCTCTTGAAGGCCAGATCCGTGATCTTCTGCGGCCGCCTCATGCGAAGGGTGATGCCGACAAGGACGAGCCCGACGCTCCGTAAGTGAAGGCTCTGCATGAGATCCTTTCAGGGAAAGTAAGACTCTGTTTTTCTGAATGATCAGACGGGATGGGCGTACGAGAGACGCTTTTGTCTTGACTTTGTGCTCCCGTCCCTTTAGCTGCCTGACCAGATTTGAAACGCCACCTCGCGAAGGCTCGCGCAGTGGCGTCTTTCTGTTGCTTATAAGGGTTCCACGTGTTCGACACGCTTTCTGGCAAACTTTCCGGTGTATTTGAGGGTCTGTCCAAGCGCGGCAGGCTGTCCGAGGCGGATGTTGCCGAAGCGATGCGCGAGGTGCGTCTGGCCATGCTGGATGCCGACGTGGCGCTGCCCGTCGTGCGCGACTTCGTCAACAAGGTGAAGGAAAATTCCGTCGGGACAGAGGTGCTGGAAAGCATTTCTCCCGGTCAGGCAGTCGCAAAGATCGTCAATGATGCCCTGATCGAGGCTCTTGGCGGTGCGGGTAATGTGCCGCTCAACCTTGCGGCCGTGGCCCCTGTGCCTGTCCTGATGGTCGGTCTGCAAGGATCGGGCAAGACCACGACATCCGGCAAGATCGCCCTTCGTCTGCTCACCCGTGAGCGCAAGCGTGTACTTCTGGCCTCGCTCGACGTTCAGCGCCCCGCTGCCCAGCTGCAGTTGCAGCAGCTGGCCGAGCGTGTGGGTGTGGGCTCGCTTCCCATCATCGCCGGTCAGCAGCCTGTGGAAATTGCCAGGCGCGCGCTTGAGACCGGGCGTCGCGAAGGCTACGACGTCGTCATTCTTGATACGGCAGGTCGTCTGTCGATCGACGAAGCCCTGATGCAGGAAGTTCGCGAAGTACGCGATGCGACCAATCCGGTCGAAACCCTGCTCGTGGTTGATGCTATGACGGGTCAGGACGCCGTGAATACGGCGCAGCGCTTCAACGACGCTGTCGGCATCACCGGTGTCGTGATGACCCGTATGGATGGCGACGCACGTGGCGGCGCAGCGCTGTCGATGCGCGCCATTACAGGCGCGCCCATCAAGCTCGTCGGTCTCGGTGAAAAGCTCGAGGCACTGGACGATTTCTACCCCGAGCGTGTCGCTGGTCGTATTCTTGGTCTCGGTGATATTGCCGGGTTGGTCGAGAAAGCCAGCGAGACGCTCGACCATGAAGAGAGCGAACGCGTCGCCAAGAAGATGATGGCGGGCAAGTTCGATCTTGATGACTATGCCTCCCAGCTGCGCCAGATCGGCAAGATGGGCTCGATTTCCGGCATCGTCGGTATGCTGCCTGGCATGGGCAAGCTGAAGGAAAAGCTGGGCGATCAGGATCTCGACACCTCGATCTTCAAGCGTCACCAGGCCATCATTTCCTCGATGACCAAGGATGAGCGCAAGACGCCCGCCATTATCAAGGCCTCCCGCAAGAAGCGTATCGCTGCCGGTTCCGGCACGACCGTGCAGGAGGTCAACAAGTTGCTCAAGCAGTTTGACGACATGTCCACGATCATGAAGCGCATCAGCAAGATGGGCCTCGGTGGCATGAAGCAGATGCTTTCCGGTCTCATGTCGGGCGGTGCTCCCGGCGGGCGGCCCGGCGGTGGCTTTGGCGGCCCGCGCCGCTAACCCCATCCGGCATGATTTCACACAGTTTTCGATACCCTGGAGTTTAAAAAATGAGCGTTAAGATCCGCCTTTCACGCGCTGGTGCCAAGAAGCGTCCGTACTACCACATCGTGATTTCAGACAGCCGCAGCCCGCGCGATGGCCGCTTCATCGAGAAGGTTGGCGCTTACAACCCGATGCTGCCTTCCGACCACGCCGACCGCATTCGTCTGAATGACGAGCGCATCAAGCACTGGCTGTCGAACGGCGCGCAGGCGACCGATCGCGTTGCCCGCTTCCTTGGTAATGCCGGTCTGATCGAGAAGCCCGTTTACAACGAGCAGCCCAAGCAGTCCGCACCGAAGAAGCGCGCCCAGGAGCGTGCAGCCGCCAAGGCCGCAGCCTGAGCCATAGACCAGGGATAGGCTTCAGCATTTCATGACGTCCGGCACCGCCTCCAACAGGATTCTCGTCGCGACCGTGGGCAGGCCCCATGGCGTACGGGGACTCGTGCATCTTTTTGCGGCTACTGATGACCCGGCTTCGGTCGAGGAAATCGGCGCACTGCAGGATGAAAAGGGCAGCGTCTGGCGCGCGGAATGGCAGGGTCAGGGTATCGCACGTCTGTACGATGCTAGCGGCCGTGCCGTAACCGACCGTGATGAGGCCGCACGTCTCGTCAATCTCAAACTGTATGTCGAGCGGGCTTGCCTGCCGGAAACAGAAGAGGACGAGTTCTATCATGCCGATCTGATCGGTCTGCGTGCCGAAACCCGCGAGGGCAAGGTGCTTGGCACGGTTGCGATCATCCATGATTACGGTGCGGGCGTCAGTCTGGAGATTGCCGGAAATGGTCAGGACCTGATCGTGCCGTTCACCCATGCCTGCGTTCCCGAGATCCAGTTCGATCAGGGTCGTGTCATCGTCGAGCCGCCTCATGAGGTTGAGGTCGAAGGTGATCTGTCGGGCAAGGGCGATGTGGCGGTGCGTTCATGACTTGGCGCGCGGATATTCTCACCCTGTTCCCAGACATGTTTCCGGGACCGCTCGGGTTCTCCCTCGCGGGACGGGCACTTGAAGACGGCGTCTGGTCGCTGGGTGTGCATGATCTGCGCGAGTTCGGTCGCGGGCGTCATCGCGCCGTGGATGACACGCCCTTTGGTGGTGGTGCGGGAATGGTGCTTCGGGCCGACGTGGTTTCCGAAGCGCTGGACTCGATCAACGCAGAGGGGCGTCCGGTAATCTATCCGACGCCGCGCGGGGCACGTCTGACTCAGGCGCAGTCCCGTGACTTCGCCTCGGGCAACGGTGTGGTGATGCTGTGCGGACGTTTCGAGGGTGTCGATGAGCGGGTTCTAGAGCGCCGCGGTGTCGTGCAGATTTCGCTTGGCGATTTTGTGCTGTCCGGCGGGGAAATTCCTGCCTATGCGCTGCTCGATTCCTGCGTACGTCTCCTGCCCGGCGTGATGGGTTCGGAGCTGAGCGACGCCGAAGAAAGCTTTGGCGATGGTCTGCTCGAATATCCGCACTACACTAAGCCCGCCTCATGGGAGGGCATGGATGTACCGCCGGTTCTGCTTTCAGGACATCATGCAGCGATAGCAGCATGGCGTCACGAGCAGGCCTGCCAGACAACCCGGGTCAGACGCCCCGATCTCTGGGCGGCTTATGCTGAAGCCAAGACTAACAGATAAATTTCGTATTCTCGGAGAAGTAACATGAACATTGTCCAGCAGTATGAGGCGCGCGAAATCGAGCGTCTGACAGCCGCCCGTCCGGTTCCCGAATTCCAGGCCGGTGACACCGTGCGTGTTGGCGTGCGCGTTGTCGAAGGCACGCGTGAGCGCGTTCAGGCTTACGAAGGCGTTGTGATTGCCCGTTCCAACAAGGGTCTGAACAGCAACTTCACGGTTCGCAAGATTTCGAACGGTGAAGGCGTGGAGCGTATCTTCCCGCTGTACTCGCCCAGCATTGCCGAGATCGCTGTTGTCCGTCGCGGCAAGGTACGTCGTGCAAAGCTATATTATCTGCGTGAGCGTAGCGGCAAGTCGGCTCGTATTGCCGAGCGTCCCCGTGACACGGTGAAGACGGCTTCCTAAATCAGGATAGTCGAAACGGGTTTATGACAAAGGAGAGTGCGGTGGCACGAACATTGTTCGATAAAATCTGGGATGACCATGTGGTCGAACGCCTCCCGGACGGCACCTGCATTCTCTACATAGACCGTCACCTTCTACACGAGGTGACAAGCCCTCAGGCTTTCGAAGGCCTGAGGATGTCCGGGCGTCGTCTTCGCCGCCCGGATGCGACGGTTGCCGTGGTCGATCACAATGTGCCGACCTCCGACCGCTCGCTGCCGATCGAGGAGCCGGAATCCCGGCTCCAGATCGAGACGCTCGAAAAGAATGTCGCCGAGTTTGGCGTTCCCTATTTCAAGCTGCGCTCGAAAGACCAGGGGATCGTGCATGTGGTGGGGCCCGAACAGGGTATATCCCTGCCTGGCATGACCATCGTCTGCGGTGACAGCCATACCTCGACTCATGGGGCGATGGGCGCTCTGGCTTTCGGCATCGGCACATCTGAAGTCGAACATGTCATGGCAACGCAGACGCTGCTGCAGAAGCCTGCCAAGAACATGCGCATCACGGTTTCCGGGCAAGTTGGCCCCGGCGTGACGGCGAAGGACATCATGCTGGCCATTATCGGCAAGATCGGCACCGCTGGCGGTACCGGCCATGTCATGGAATTTGCCGGTGATGCCATTCGCGCGCTCGACATGGCTGGCCGCATGACGCTCTGTAACATGTCGATCGAGGCGGGAGCCCGTGCTGGTCTGGTTGCACCTGACGAGACGACCTTTGCCTATGTCGAGGGTCGTCGCTTTGCCCCCAAGGGAGAAGATTTCGAAAAGGCCTGTGCGTATTGGCGCACGCTGGCATCCGATGAAGGCGCGGTGTTCGACACCGAGGTCACGCTCGATGCCGCCGAGATCCAGCCGAACCTCACCTGGGGAACGAGCCCTGAAGACGTGATTGCGATTGATGGCATCGTGCCCGATCCGGCGCAGTTCAACGATCCGGCGCGTGCCCGTCAGGTCCAGCGCATGCTGGATTATATGGGGCTCGAAGCCGGTCAGAAAATTGCTGGTACCAGGATCGATGTGGCCTTTATCGGCTCCTGCACCAACAGCCGTATCGAGGATCTCCGCTCGGCGGCGGCTATCGCCAAGGGGCGCCATGTGGCCCCCGGCGTCAGAGCGATGGTCGTGCCCGGTTCCGGTCATGTGAAGGCGGCAGCTGAGGCAGAGGGCCTCGATGCGATCTTCCGCGAGGCCGGGTTCGAATGGCGTGAAGCCGGGTGCTCGATGTGCCTTGGCATGAACCCCGACAAGCTCACATCGGGCCAGCGTTGCGCCTCGACCTCGAACCGTAATTTCGAGGGTCGTCAGGGGCCGGGCGGACGCACCCATCTGTGCTCGCCTGCCATGGCAGCAGCGGCAGCGGTTTCAGGCTGCTTTGTCGATGTGCGGGAGATGGCATGATGGACAAGTTCACGACACTCACCGCCATTGCGGCGCCCATGCCGGTTGAGAACATCGATACCGATCAGATCATTCCTGCGCGTTTTCTCAAGACCATCCAGCGCAGCGGTCTGGGCAAGAATGCGTTTGCTGCCCAGCGCTATAATGACGATGGTTCGGAGAAACCGGATTTCGTGCTCAATCGTGACCCGTATCGCAAGGCCGAAATCCTGATTACGCTCGATAATCTTGGATGCGGTTCATCGCGCGAACATGCGCCTTGGGCGCTGCTTGATTTCGGGATCCGCTGCGTGATTGCGCCGAGCTTTGCCGACATCTTCTTCAATAACTGCTTCAAGAACGGCATTCTGCCGATCCGCCTGCCACGCGAGATCTGTGAATCGCTCATGGAAGATGCGCAGATGGGGGCGAATGCCCGCATCACTATTGATCTGGAAAACCAGGTTGTGCAGCGTCCCGATGGCAGTACTATTCCCTTTGAAGTGGATAGTTTCCGCAAGCATATGCTGATTGAAGGGCTCGATGATATCGGGCAGACGCTTCAGCATGACGCCGCGATCCAGTCTTTCGAACAGAAGCGTCAGAGAGACGAATCCTGGCGCCCAACTATTGTGATGGAGACGGTTTCGTGAGCCAGGCCACCAAGCTACTCGTTCTTCCCGGTGACGGGATTGGTCCCGAAGTCATGCGCGAGGTCGTCAGGATTGTCCGCTGGCTTGGTGAGGCCAAGGGCCTCTCCTTCGATCTGACCGAAGAACTGGTTGGTGGCGCCTCTCTGGCTGCTCATGGTGTTCCGCTGCGTTCTGAAGTGGTTGCCCTGGCCAAGGAAGCTGATGCTGTTCTTTTCGGCTCGGTGGGCGATCCGAAATGGAGCCATGTCGCTTTTGACAAGCGTCCCGAAGCTGCCATTCTCGGCCTGCGTCAGGAGCTTGAGCTTTTCGCCAATCTCCGTCCGGCCCAGGTCTTTGCGCCACTGGTCAGTGCATCGTCGCTGAAGCCTGAACTGGTTTCCGGGCTTGATATCATGATCGTGCGCGAGACCGTAGGCGGTATCTATTTTGGTGAACCACGCGGCATCGAGACGCTGCCTGACGGGTCACAGCGTGGTATCAATACCGAAGTCTATACGACGTCGGAAATCGAGCGTGTTGCTCGTGTTGCTTTCGAACTGGCTCGTTTGCGTGGCAACCATGTCTGCTCGGTCGAGAAGTGCAATGTGATGGAGAGTGGTCTGCTGTGGAAGCAGGTCATAACAGCCCTTCACGAGCGCGAATATGGTGACGTTAAGCTCAGCCATATGCTGGCCGATAATTGCGCCATGCAGCTTGTGCGCAATCCCAAGCAGTTCGACGTGATCGTGACGGGGAATCTGTTCGGCGACTTACTTTCCGATCTGGCTTCAATGCTGACCGGTTCACTGGGTATGCTGCCTTCGGCCACGCTCGGCCCGGTTCAGGAGAGCGGCAAGCGTCACGCACTTTATGAGCCGATCCATGGTTCGGCGCCTGATATCGCAGGGCAGGGTCTTGCCAACCCGCTGGCGCAGATTCTCTCTTTTGCCATGTTACTGCGTTATTCGCTCAAGCGTGAAAATGAAGCACGTTTGATTGAACAGGCTGTCTCGAATGTACTGTCGAGTGGCTTACGAACGGCTGATATCATGTCCGAAGGTATGAAGCGCGTCGGCACTGAAGAAATGGGTGCCGCTGTTCTTCAGGAAATGCAGAAGCTGGCCTGAGAGCTAGCTGGAGGAAAACATGTCCCTGATCGCTGCCCGGCTCAACCGGATTTCTCCCAGCCAGACGATCGCCATCTCGCAGAAAGCGCGAGCCCTGAAAGAAGCGGGGCGGGACATTATCAGCCTCTCCGCCGGTGAGCCTGACTTCGAGACGCCTCAAAACGTCAAACAGGCAGCCTGCGACGCCATTGCGCGCGGTGAGACACGCTATACCGATGTTGCCGGTACGCCCGCCCTGCGCAAGGCGGTAGCTGCCTGGCTCAACCGTGATTTCGGCCTTGACTACAAGGCCGAGGAGATCGTGGTCTCAACGGGTGGCAAGCAGGTCATCTATGACGTGTTCACCGCAACACTCGATGCAGGTGACGAGGTCATTATCCCGGCGCCTGCATGGGTGTCCTATCCCGATATCGTAGCGCTGGCCGACGGTACGCCTGTCGTTTTGCAGACGAAGCCTGAAAACGGCTTCCGCCTCGATGCAGAGGCGCTGCGCGGTGCCATCACACCCAGGACCAAATGGCTGGTGCTGAATTCGCCCTGCAACCCGACAGGCGCGGTTTACTCAGAGGCCGATCTGCGTGCACTCTGCGATGTGTTGCTTGATCATCCCCGTATCTGGGTGCTGACAGACGATATCTACGCCAAGCTGGTCTATGACGGTCTGGTCAGCAAGACGCTGGTTCAGGTCGAGCCGAAGCTGCGTGATCGCGTGGTGACCATGAATGGTGTGTCCAAAGCCTATGCCATGACCGGCTGGCGCATTGGGTTCTCTGCCGCTCCCGTTGAACTGACCAAGGCACTGATCAAATTGCAGGGACAGAGCACAAGCAATCCATGCTCGATTGCCCAGGCCGCGGCCCTTGAGGCAGTAACCGGCCCTCAGGATTTCATTGGCGGTATGGTGTCGGTCTATCAGGAGCGTCGTGATCTCGTGCTCTCGATGCTGGCTCAGGCGCCTGGTCTAACCTGCATCCGCCCCGAAGGCGCGTTTTACGTCTTCCCGTCCATTGCAGGCGTGATCGGCAAGAAGACAAGCACGGGCAAGGTGATCGAGAATGACGAGATTTTCGTCACTGAACTGCTTGAAGAGACAGGTGTTGCTGCCGTGCATGGCAGTGCCTTCCTGACACCGGGCTATTTCCGTATTTCCTATGCCACCGACACTGAAAGCCTGCGCGAAGCGTGCACGCGTATTCAGCGTTTCTGCGCCTCCCTGAGCTGAGAAACCGATCATGAGCTTTCGTCTGGCACAGCGTCTTCAGGGGCTGCCACAGCCCGCCACGATCGCGATGTCGGCGAAAGCAAGGGCGCTCAAGGCGCAGGGTGTCGATGTGATTTCCCTGGCTCTGGGTGAGCCGGATTTCCCTTCACCTCCCGAAGCCGTCGAGGCGGCGTATCAGGCTGGCTTGAGGGGCGACACCAAATATCCGCCGGTTGGCGGACAGCCTGCACTCAAGGCTGCTGTGGCAAGGAAATTCATCGAAGAGAATGGCCTGAGCTACGCCCCTGATGAAATCCTGATCGGCAACGGTGGCAAGCAGCTCATCTACAACGCTTTTGCAGCCAGCATCGACCCGGGTGACGAGGTAATCGTTCCCGCGCCTTACTGGGTAAGCTACCCTCTCATCGCCCAGATGATGGGAGGCGTCTCCGTTCCGGTGGTCTGCCTTGAACAGGACAAATTCCGGCTCAAGGCGGAAGGGCTTCGGCGGGCCATTACCCCGCGTACGCGCTGGCTGGTCCTCAATTTCCCGAATAATCCCAGTGGCGCGATTATGGAGAGGGACGATCTCGAGGCAATTGCTGCCGTGCTGCGCGATGCGCCTCATGTCATGGTCATGGCAGACGAGATCTACGAGCATCTGACTTTTGACGGAAAGGCTCATGTCTCTCTGGCGCGTGTCGCCCCTGATCTCGGGGACCGTATCCTGACCATCAACGGTATGGCGAAAGCCTATGCCATGACAGGGTGGCGCGTCGGATTCTGCGGCGGGCCCGCAGCCTTGATCAAAGCCATGACAAGTATCCAGAGCAACGCAACATCAGGCATCTGCACCCTGGCCCAGGCAGGCGCCATCGCCGCACTCGGGACACCTGCATCCGGTCGTGACGCCATGCGCGAGGTGTATCAGGCCCGCCGTGACCTCGTGGTGTCGAGACTGCGCGCTATGCCTTTCGTTACCTGCGCTATGCCTGAAGGGGCCTTCTACGTCTTCCCCGGTATTGCCGGCGCACTTGGCAAGACCAGTATGGGCGGTCGCAGGATTGTCGATGATGTTGCATTTGCCGAAACGCTGCTTGAAGAGGCGCATGTGAGTGTCGTGCCGGGGAGTGCCTTTGGTCAGATGGGTCACATACGTCTGTCTGTGGCCGCATCAGACGAGCTTCTGGTGGAAGCCTGTATCCGGCTTGAGAGGTTTCTCTTGGAACTGTCCTGACTGGACGAAGCCGGGCCGGAATGCGACCATAAAGCCATGATCACATCCTTTCCCGAATTCAGTTCTCTGGATTTTCCGACCCCGACGCGTGCAACGCTCGATCAGGCCTATGCTGCAATTGGTGCTGCGCTGGATAATAATGATCTTGTGGGCGGGCTTGCACTTTTTGACGCACAACGTCGTGCCTATGAGTCCTGGGCTGCATTGGTAGAGCTGCGTTTTGCCCAGGATACCCGTAATGCCGACCATGTGGCAGTACGCGATTATGCCGACAGTCTGACCCCTTATGCCACCAATCTCGAAACGCAGATAAAGAAACTCGTTCTGGCGCGGAGAGACGAGGTGGCGCCCTATCTTGATGCTCATGTAATCGCTTTGTGGGAAGCCGATATCACCACATTCGATGTCCGTATCGAATCCATGCTGGCAGAAGAGGCCCGTCTTTCGGCTGAATATACCGCCCTTCTTGCCGCTGGCGAGATTACGTTTCGAGGTCAAACCCACAATCTTTCCGGGCTTGAGCCATTTCAGCAGGATGCTGATCGCGCAACGCGTCACGAAGCAGAGGCGGCACGCTGGGACTTCTACGAGGCGAATGGCGCCCAGCTTGATCGTCTGTTTGGTGATCTTGTGCGTCTACGTACTGATATGGCCCATGCTCTGGGATTTGAATCCTATGTCGAGCTCGGCTATCGCCGTATGCGACGCACAGATTACACTGCCCAAGATGTGGCACGTTTTCGCGATCGCATAGTGAGTCATGTAACCCCTCTGGTTCAGGCGCTTTTACAGCGGCGGCAGTTTGAAATGGGGTGGGAAAGCCTGAAGGCGTGGGATGAGGCGCTGGTCGACCCGCAGGGAAATCCTGGCCCTGCGGGCGATTATGACATGATGCTTGCCCGTGCCAAAGAGATGTTTGCCCGCCTCGACGAGACCGGGGAAATGGCGGCGTTCTTCTCTGAAATGGTTGATAAAAACTATCTTGATCTGAAGAACCGTGCCGGTAAGGCAGGGGGCGGCTTCTGTACGTCGTTTTCTACGCAGGGTACGCCTTTCATCTTTGCCAATTTCAACGGTACCCATGGTGATATTGGTGTATTTACCCATGAAATGGGTCATGCCTTCCAGAACTGGAAAAGCCGTCATTTACCCGTGATTGATATGCTCTGGCCGACCATGGAAGGCGCGGAGATCCATTCCATGGGGCTTGAGTTCCTCACCTGGCCTGAAATCGATCTGTTGGTGGAAGAAGGGGCTGGCGAGCGGTATCGCCGTCTGCATCTGATTGAGAGTCTGAGCTTTCTGCCCTATGGAGCCTGTGTCGATCATTTCCAGCATGAGATCTATGCCAAGCCCGGCATGAGCCCTGAAGAACGGCATGCAACATGGCTGCGTCTGGAGAAACACTATATGCCCTGGCGCGACTGGGGAGATCTTGCCTATCCGGCAAAGGGTGGCCGCTGGCAGGCGCAGCGCCATATCTATAACTCACCTTTCTACTATATCGATTATACGCTTGCGTTGTGTGTGGCTTTGCAGATCTGGCTGATTGCCCAGGTGGGTGCCGGTCGCGCGCTCGAAATCTATCGAGGGCTTTGCGAAGCTGGGGGCAGCCAGGCTTTTTGCACCTTGGTGCGTAATGCAGGTCTGGTTGTGCCATTCGAAGATGATGCTCTGGCCGAGATTGTCGGTGAAGCCGAGCAGATGCTGATGATGTAATACGTCGCTCCCTTCTGCAAAGAAGGGAGTAACACCAAGATATCAGCCACGGCGATTCCATTTGTCGAGCAGATCAAGCACCGATTGTGACGACATGGCACGGGCATTGCCGAGCGTGTTCGCGCCATCAGCATTGAGCAGCTTGCGGCCCGGCGTGACGATCAGGACAGTCGGCACCTCATGGATCGTAACCCCGAATTGCTGCGCGATATCAAGATTTTTGTCGATACGTCCGACATTCACAGGTACGACGACGAATTGCGACTCAAGCCACTGCGCAATTTCTGGCTGGTTGAATACACCTGCGAGCATACGGCAGTCAGGGCACCAGTTGCCGCCAAAATCGATCAGCACTTTTCGCTTCGTTCGTGCTGCCGTCGCAAAGGCTTCCTCAACCTGGGTCTTGGCGAGGGCAATGTCAGGATAGACGTCTTTTGCCGGCGTTATCTGCACCGAGCTGTCGATTCTGGGCGGAGCAGGAGGGCCGTCTTCGGCAAGGGCGATAGTGCTTGCAAGCGGTACTGCAACCGGAGCGAGGGCGGACAGGCCAAGGACAAGGGAGGTCAGGACGCCAGATTTGCGTTTCAGCACGATGCAGGCCTTTCGAAGCGAAAAAAAAGGTTTAGGGAACGGGTGGTTGAAAATCCGCCAAACTATGAAATGTTTTGTCCTGTCGGGGAATACAAGAGTGCAGGGGATATGGAATGAAACAAGGTGATGATATCGCTGGAACCCAAGGAGAAATATCTGTCACCACGACCCTGCTGCGAACTATCAGTCTCGTCGGGCTGACGCTTTTTCTGGCTTGTCTGATCCGGTTCGTGCCGTTCCTGTCGCACGGGGTGCAATGGATTGCTGGTACCAATAGCTGGCAGGCGCTTTATACGCTGCTGGGTATCAATACCAGCCTTGGCCGTGAGCAGCTTATCCTGATCGGGATCATGCTCTGCTGTTTTCTGCTTGCCCTCGGAATCCAGATGGGGCTGGTCTATCTTGTCTCACGTCTGAAACGGTGAGCCAGGCATCCGATAACAGTCAGGCCCAGCCAAGAAAGCATGGTCAGTGTGCCGCCGAATGGTGCCAGAAATGCGATATCGGGTCCATGCAGCGCCAGAGAGGTAACAGAAAGAGTAAAAACCAGAGCGCCTGCTCCCATTGGCAAGGCTATCCAGCGCATGATCGGCAAGCCGCTCACGCCCAGAGCAAGCAGTGCCAATACATGCCATATCAGCATCTCGACACCGCGCGACAGCATGACCCTGCCACCGGCTATGAAAGCATGATCGGGTAAATGAGCACCAAGTGCGGCAAGCATGACAGCAAGGCAGCCGCCCATGCCGCAGAAACAAAAAATAAGACGCTGCCAGGGCATCATTCGCGAAACACTTTCGTTCTTTGCTAGTTCAAACGAGGCTATCGGCAGTTCGTGCCAGCCCTTACAAAACATGAAGTTAGAGGTCTTTATCATGAAAGCTGGTCTCTGGATCGCTTTGGCAGCTTTGCCACTTTGCGCTTGCACCCCCGGCTATCCGCGTCTGCCGCCTTTGCCTGACAAGGCACCTCCGTTCACAACTGCCGATGCGGCCTTTCTCCAGCAGGCCAACGAACACGATCTGACACAGATCGGACTTGGCAAGCTTGCCGCGGATCATGCGCGTTCGGGAGAAGTAAAGTCCTTTGCCAAGACCACGGTTGCGGATTACGAAGCTCATCGCAAGACGCTCGCTGCACTGGCAGGCAAACATGATCTTTCGCTGACCGAGACTCCTCTGGCGAATGACAAGGCGCAGATTGATCGTCTCGATCATCTTCACGGGCCAGCTTTTGATCGTGCCTATATGATGACCATTCGTGACGAAACGCGGGCAAATGAGGGATCGATCGCCTCGGTTTTCTCGACGACCAAGGACAGCGATCTCAAGAATGCCGCGACTTCGCTGCAAAAACTTGATCAGGGGGTGATCTCCTCTGCCTATAGCTGGCTGCCGCAGCTTGCCGTACGCAAATCGCACAAAAAGACCCGTTGAAAGGTAAAAGCCGGTGAGCGTACGTCTGGACAGGATCGTCACACGAGGCGGGGATGGGGGCATGACCTCGCTCGGAAACGGGGAGCGTGTCCGCAAGGACGATTCCCTGATCGAGGCCATGGGAAGCGTCGACGAACTCAACGCCGTATTGGGTCTCTTGCGGATCCATTGTCCCGATCGCCCGGAAATCGCGCGTATCCAGAATCTGCTTTTCGATCTGGGAGCTGTTCTGTGCGTCCCCGAACGTGAATATGACGTGACGTTGTTCAAAGAAAACGTGCTGTGGATTGAGGCTGAAATCGCTGCGCTGCGTGACAGGCAGCTTCCCCTGACAAGTTTCGTCCTGCCAGGAGGAACTCCGGGTGCGGGGTGGGCGCATATGGCGCGTGTTGCGGCGCGGCGAAGCGAAAGACGTCTGGTTGCTCTTGAGCTCTCGCGTCTTGCATCAGCTGTTGTTTTCTTGAATCGGCTGAGCGATTACTTTTTTGTTCTTGCACGTCATATGAATAATGACGGAGAGGCAGACATATTATGGAAACGCGAGACAGGCTGACGCGTTGACGAGACGCAAAAGTGCTTGCTGTCCAAAAACTTTCACGGAAACGAAACGAAAGTTACCCTGATACAAATTTCTGTGATAATACGTGTTCCAGTATTTTTTGGCTCTGTCATGGTTTCTTGAGGTTGAGATTGATTCTACTTCACCCTTCTGGAGTATGCGCGTATCGCGTAAATCGCTTCATTTAGTGGGAAGCGCACATCAATAATTAACAGGATTTTGACGCTACATTTTCTTTCCTTTTTCAAGTAACAGATATTATGGAATTATTTTTAATATCTTTCTACACGTGCGTGACATGTATAGGGTTTTCAGTTAGTAGTTGTTCACAACAAACCGGGCATGCTGCCGCAATCAAGCGTGAAAGACGCGCGGGTGAGGCAGAGTTGATGCGTTTGGTGCAGTTGATTTCCTCAAATCGGAAGACATAAAGTGAGTATCGACTCAGAATTTTATAACAAGGATACAAGTCAAGACGGGGAGCTCAGCGAGGACTCTCTCAGGCTCGCGCTTGAGCGTCTTGGTGCAAAGAATAACAGTAAGCCTCTCTCGGGAGGTCATAAAAAGAGTGTACCTGATCAGCGTCGTCGTCGTTTTGTTCAGGAAGGCCAGGTTGTGGTCGAACATCATCAGGTGTCGCGTGGTGCCTTGCGTGCCAACGCGGTACAGTCTGATGATCATAGTGAAGAATTGACCAGATTACGTAATCTGCTGAAGCTGGAGCAACGTCGTGCGGAAGATGCACAGCGTGATCTCGGGGATGTGCAGGTGCAGCTACGGACGCTTGAAACGCATCTCGTGCATGAAAAACTGCATGTAACTGAACTCAAAACAAAATGTGCCGAGCTTGAGCAGACCCTGCTTGAGGCTCAGGTGCAGCTGGCGCGTTTACGCGAAGACAGCCAGAAGCAGCGGGCTGAAACGGCTGAAGACAATCTCGTTGCTCCACAGCCTGTCAAACGGGGCAGGGGCCGTCCGCCCCGTATCCGTGAAGCGGCTCCCTTATCTGACGAACCTGAACCAGTGCGTTGGTGGAAAGAATGACCCTCTGATTCTTCTATATCCAGGCGAGTAATTCATAGTGTTGTCGAGGAAGCCGGGAGTGTCAGAGCCCGGCTTTTTTTTTCATGTAGGGCGACTGGCTCTGCGCAGGGTCATGGCGAACCAGACAAGGCAAAGAGCAAAAATTCCGGCTCCAGCAAGGTTCTGAAACTGCATGCTGACGGGCAAGGCCAGCAGATCGGTATGGCCGGTCATGCCGCTCAGCATAGCGATTACGACACCGATAAGGCTCTCTCCCACAATGAAACCCGACGCAATCATGGTGCCTGTACTGTCATCGCCATGAGACGCATTATGGGCAGTGCGGTCAAAAAAGAATGCAATGACGGCGCCAAGGGCTATGGTTACCGAAACATCCGCTGGCAGATAAATGCCCATACCGACGGCCAGAGGCGGCAAGGCCAGATTCCTGATCTGTAACAGCCGGTCGATGGCGATCAGTCCCATGCCGACAAAAGCGCCGATGAGGATCATTGTCCAGTCGAGATTTCTCAGCAGAATGCCCCGGGCAATATCGGCCATCAGGGCAGGTTGCGGTGCGGCAAGAGCGTGCGACGGGTCCATACCCGGGCGAGGCAGGCTGCTGCCGAAACCATAGGCCTGATAAAGCACATTCAGAACGGGTGGGATGACCAGCGCCCCTACGACGCATCCGACGAGAAGGACGATTTCCTGTTTCCAGGGCGAGGCACCGACGAGTTGTCCGGTTTTCAGGTCTTGAAGATTGTCGTTCGAAATTGCTGCTGAGCCAGTCAGGGCGGTCAGTACAAACAGGATATAGGCAATCGCGCTATGCTGATCATGCGCAGAAAGAGCCTCAGGTACCAGATGCAGCGTTTCGAGTCCGAGCAGCGCAAGGCAGAGCGTGACGACACTGATGATCGAGATCCCCGAAATCGGCGATGACGAGGATCCGATAATACCGGCCATATAGCCGCAGGCACTTGCGACCAGAAAACCGATAAAAAGACAGGCTGCAAGCCCCAGTACGAGCATGATCAGCAGAGTGATGTCATGCTGGGTGATCGGCCATAGAAAAAGCGTAAAAAGTGCACCGAGCCCCAGAATGAGAGCAACAAGCAACAGGTTCATGACGAGAGGGGGGAGATCGCGATCCGTTTCCTCCAGAGACGCCCGATGGGTTTGAGAAAATGCTTCGCGCAGACCCCGTAATACAGGCCGCATGAGGGAAAAAACCGTCCAGCAGGCAGCAACCGCGATTGTTCCCGCCCCCATGAAACGGATTTTGTGGACCCAGAGATCGGTGGCAAAATCCGCATTCGAGTGTGACGCCGGATGGGGAATGATAAGACAAAGCCAGGGTATGCCGATCCCCCAGCCAATCAGGACCCCGGCCAGCATGGCCAGACCACCGCCTAGTCCGACGAGATAACCTGTGCCGATGAGAGCAAGGGAATAGGCCCCTTGAAGGCGGAATATCGAGGGGCCGAGCGAGAGAGTCGTGCTCCATCCATCCCTGATTATACGCAATCCGGTGCTCAGAAATGTTACGGAGGCTGCAATCAGACTGCCCCTGATCAGGGCCTGGAGTGCCCGTTGATTCCCTTCCGGCGAGGCGACACGCAGGATTTCAGCGCAGGCGACACCTTCCGGGTAAGGCAGAGCGCTATGGGTAACCAGTGCGCGTCTGAGAGGAATGGTGAACAATACGCCTGTCGCGCCACCAAGTAGTGTAATGAAGAAGCTTTCCCAATAAGGGAAACCGCTCCAGAATCCGATCATGACAAGGCCGGGTATGGTAGCGAAAACGCAGCTTAGCGTTCCTGCCGCGGATGCCTGGGTCTGGACAAGGTTGTTTTCCAGAATTGTACTGCCGCCGAGTGCCCGTAATACCGCCATCGAAATGACAGTTGCCGGGATGGAAGAGGCAAAGGTGAGACCGATTTTCAAGCCAAGATAGACATTGGAGGCGGTGAAGATGATTGTGATCAGGGCGCCGAGAACAAGTCCTCGAATGGTCAGTTCCCGTGTCGCCGATGTCATGCTGTCTCTCTGTCTCGATGGCGTAAGGAACAGCTCCTACGACGAAGTGTCTAGAAACGGAAGACGAAGTTCGACTGGTAATAGCTTCCGTTCTTGCCACCTGCGGCGCGCAGACCGTCAGACCCGATGAAGCGTGCGCCATACTGTGTCCAGGTGAGATGGCGGTTAAGCTGCAAGGTGAGGGATGCCTGAGGCACAATGCCGACAAAGCCGCCATGCAGATTGCTGAAGGCATAGGCGCCTGAGGGACCGTAAACAGAATCACTTGTGGAAGCGCGCCAAAATAACGGGCTCTTGAACTGAAAGCTGAGCCAGTTGCGCGGCGTCAGCCGAATGACGGGCGAAAAGCTGACGAGGTTGCTCGGCGCGATATAGGTTGTCGTATCGAGATAATTCGTCTGAGGGTTGAAGGGCGCGATGTAAGTCCCCACTGAACCATCGTTTCGTTTTGACGAGCCCCCTGAATAAAGATCGGCCTGGAGTCCGATGAAGGGATGAAGCGGCGATGGCGTGTGACGATAGCCCGCTATAGCATTGAAAGCGTAAGCCGAGACGGCGCGGTTCTGGCCTGTCCGGTTCAGTTCAAAGCTGCCGCCCTGATAAAGTCCGCCAAGAGAGAATTCGAATGAGGGTGCACCACCGTACCAGCGGAACCCGTAATTCTGCCGTGCAGTCGTTCCGTTAAGTGTGGTCTTGTTGTAGGGCAAAGCTGCCGAGCTGCCACCAACCCGGAAGGCGATAAGGAAAATATCCAGAAAGGACGAGATTTTCTCCTGGCCCAGTGCGAAAGAGGGCGGGGCCCATGTCACGTCTATGCCGTGCAGCCTTGTGCTCCAATCGACTCGATCGTGGAACATTTTGTTGAAGGTGATGTTCGTGCCAACAAAATCGTAGATGTCGGCGCGAAGGCGTGGCCAGATGGCGTAACCACGCAGGCCGTTCCAGGCGAGCGGGACATTGGGCGTTTCACGGTTATAGAGAATGTAAGACGGCGCATCGAGAAATTGCTGCCGACCGATAATCAGACCTGTCCTGGCTTTGGCCAGTTTCGTACGCAACTCGACGAAGCCCTGCTGAAGATCAAGGCGCTTCCGAAATGTGGCGTTGTATCCATAACCACCCCAGCCTGCGGCATCACCGTTCACAAGCTGGCCGAAAAACCGTACATACTGGCCAAGATGCAGGTCGGCCCCGTAAAGGTTACGCACAGCGAAGCGACCCGAGCCAAGCGAACCTCTTGTGCCAAGAAAAGGTGCTTCTTCTGACCAGTTGCGCAAGCGCGTCTCTCCAGAGAGGGTCAGCCACCACTTGCCGTTGTCAGCAAGCGGAATAAATTTCAGCGGGTCGAACAGGTCATCATGGCGCTTCTTGTCTCGAAGGAACGACCAGTCTTCTGCCCAGGAAGCGACGCCATAGCGTCCGATCGGACCAAAGCCTGCCGACTCACCATTGCCCCTTGTGAATACACCCCAGTCACCCTGCGTGCCGTGAGGGGGCTTGTTCTGCAGGGGGGTGACACGACGCGGCTGACCGACCGGGCCAGCATGTGGATAGTTCTGGATTTCAGGACGCTGGGCACCATTGACGGTAAGATGTTCGTCCAGGGCTGTAGGATCAGCAAGCTGGGAAGTTGTCGTTTTGCCTGGGGTAGCCCGGGACTGTATTGCAAGGACCGTACCTTGCGCCATGCAGGATGAAACGCCAGCAAACAGAAACAAGAAAGGCAGGGCGTGACGTCGGCGCATGATGATATTCCGGAGATCAGGAGTTCTCCAGAATAGCACCGTACAAACACATTACAACGTGATTTTATAAAACCACATCATTATATTGTGTATTAATTGGTATGCATGGTAAATTTGGCGGGACGCAGATGAGTCTGGTTGTATTCCAGCTGTTCATGGCTGAGCTGGAATCCGACCTTGAGGGTATAATTGGTCTGCTGGAGATCGGGGGAGGCTGGCACATCAATGAGGCGAACGGGGGTTCTCAGCGAGACGGTAGATTGATTACCCGCAAATGAGACGGGAATATCGAATTCCTTTTTCTCCAGAATCTTGCCGTCGCGGACTACTGCGATGAAATAGGGCAGGGTGATATCCTTGCCATCGGAGGCCGGGCCACGCTCGACGGTAACGGCCAGGCTCAGACGCGAGCGCACGGTTTTCTTGGGTCCGGCCTCGCAATTGCCGGTGAGACCGCTCATGGAGGCATGTGTGACAAGGCTGCCGGCATCAAGGCCATGCCCGTCATACTGGTAGAAATCTGCGGCCTGACCCAGAATCTCGACAGGGGGACAGGTGGGGGCGAAGGCGCTCTGATCATCCTGATCGCAAGCTGTCAGGGCAGCAGAGGAACCGATCAGGGCAAGAAGGGGCAGGAACTGGCGGGCGGATCTGGTCATGAACAAGGCTCTTCGTCTATTCACCGGTGCGGAAAACGAGCGCGGTATGGTAATAAGGCGACACCTAGCCGAATGATCGTACAATGTCGGGCTTGCATACTGACAACGGGTTGCGTAGCTCCCATATGCGAGCCCATATCGCGAAGCGTTGCATCATTCGTCATGCGTGCTGCCTTGGGGCTTGTTCGCATATATACCGCCTGCCGTGAGATTGGGGAACACCATGCCCGACACCTTGACCACTTCACGCCCGCAAGCGTCCTCGGAACAGGGAGCTGAGGCGCAAACGCTTCGTGTCCTTCTGGCTGGGCCTCGTGGCTTTTGCGCCGGCGTCGATCGGGCCATACGTGTAGTAGAAGAAGCGCTGCGCCGCTATGGCGCACCTGTCTATGTCCGCCATGAGATCGTGCATAATCGTACGGTCGTCGAGAATCTCGAAGAACAGGGCGCAATTTTCGTCGAGGAGCTCGATGAAGTTCCGGCTGATGGCCATGTAGTGTTTTCCGCTCATGGCGTGCCGAAATCGGTGCCTGCCGAGGCGCAGCGTCGCAACCTGCTTTATCTGGATGCGACATGTCCTCTGGTGTCAAAAGTCCATCGCGAAGCTGAGCGTCATTTTGCAGGCGGTGGTCCCGATGCACGCCATATCCTGATGATCGGACATGCCGGTCATCCCGAAGTGGTCGGAACGATGGGGCAGCTGCCCAACGGGGCAGTGACGCTTATCAACGATGCGGAAGAAGCCCGCACGGTTCAGCCTGCCGATCCTTCACGTCTGGCCTTCATCACGCAGACTACGCTGTCGGTTGACGACACGTCGGAAATCGTAGCCATCCTGCGCGAGCGTTTCCCTTTGATCGAGGGGCCAAAGAAGGAAGACATCTGTTACGCCACCACCAATCGTCAGGAAGCGGTCAAGGCGATTGCACCGGAAAGCGACCTGGTAATCGTCATTGGCTCGCCGAATTCATCGAATTCGCAGCGTCTGCGTGAAGTGGCCGAGCGGTCGGGGGCCAAGCGCGCTCTGCTCGTCCCCAAGCTCGCGGCGCTCGACTGGAGCGTGCTGGACGGGGTTGGTACCGTTGGAATCACGGCGGGCGCCTCGGCACCCGAGACGCTGGTACAGGAAATGGTCGATGCCTTGTCAACGCGGTACAAGCTTCAGATCGAAGAGCGTATCGTGAAGAAAGAGAATGTGGCGTTTCGTCTGCCGAGCCCTCTCGGCGAGCCTGTCTGAGGGGTTCGGGCACATATCATGACCCCATCATTCCGGGCCTGATTCATGGCGGTCTATACCACCATTCCGCCTGAGAGGCTTGATGCCTTTCTGGCGGAATATGATCTTGGCGCCCTCAAACAGGTCGACGGCATTGCTGAAGGTGTGGAAAACACCAATTATCTTGTCGAGACTGATTCAGGGCGGGCTATTCTCACGCTCTATGAGAAACGGGTACGGGTTGAGGAACTCCCCTGGTTTCTTGGGCTGATGCAGCATCTCTCGCGTCGTGGACTGAAATGTCCGACTCCCGTTATTGCCCGTGATGGCGTGGCGTTACGCAGTCTGATGGGAAAACCTGCTGCGATCACCACCTTTCTGCCCGGTCGACCGATCGAGACAATCACACCCTCTGCCTGTTTCAGCCTTGGCCAGTCTCTGGCCCGTTTTCACCTTCTGGGTGAGGATTTCCGGGCAAACAGGGTCAATGCTCTTGGCCCGCACGCCTGGCAGCCTCTTCTTGATTCCTGTCACGGTGCAGGGGATGAGCTTCGTCCCGGTCTGACGCATGAGCTGGGTGCGATCATCAGTGGGATTCTGCAAGGCTGGCCTGATTCCGGTTGTCTGCCGACCGGTCAGATCCATGCTGATCTTTTTCCCGACAATGTTTTCTTTCAGGGCGGAAATGTTTCCGGCTTGATCGATTTCTATTTTGCCTGCACGGATCTGCTTGCCTATGATCTGGCGATCTGTCTCAATGCCTGGTGCTTTCCCGATGAAATGACGCCGTCACCAACCCTTATTGCCGGGCTGATGGGGGGATATCAGTCGGTTCGGCCGCTTGGATCTGCGGAAAAATCCGCGCTTCCCGTTCTGGTTGAGGGGGCAGCAATGCGTTTTCTGCTGACGCGCCTCTATGACTGGATCAACACGCCGGAAGACGCGATTGTCACACGCAAGGATCCATTGGCCTATTATCATCGGCTGATGGCATGGCGGCTTAATGCGGAAGAGCTTCTGTATGTCTGATGAGGAAAGGGAGGCGCTCCCCGCGGATGCGCCTTTTGTCGAGATCTGGACCGATGGCGGGTGCAAGCCTAATCCGGGGCCAGGAGGCTGGGGCGCTTTGCTGCGTTCAAAAGGGCATGAACGTGCCCTTTCCGGCGGTGAAAAGGAAACCACAAACAATCGCATGGAGTTGACGGCAGCGGCCGAAGCGCTTGAAGCTCTCAACCGGCCCTGTCATGTCACTCTGCATACGGATAGTGAATATCTGCGTAATGGCATAACGCGCTGGCATACAGGCTGGGTACGCCGTAACTGGCGAAATGCTGCTGGAGACCCTGTGAAAAATCTGGATCTCTGGCAACGTATTCTAGCTGCTGAAAAGCAGCACAAGGTCGAATGGCTCTGGGTGCGCGGGCATAGTGGCAATGCCGATAACGAGCGCGTCGATCAGATGGCAACCGCAGCGCGCGAGAAAATCGAACGCGATTGAGATTGTGAGGAAAGGCGGTCCTGGCCGCCTTTCCTTGTCCTAGATGGCCAGACAGATGCGATGGGCAATATCTGTCGTCTTGTCGGCATCCGGCATAACGCCAATCAGTTTCAGTTCATCCACATATTGCTCGACCTGTATCCTGAACGGATGTCCGGTTACCGTGTGACTGGCGATTTCACGGTCAAGCATTCCTTTGACGTCGTCGGGAGCATCACTGTCCTTTTGCCAGAGCCGGGCCAGCTCATCACGATGGGCGGGAAACTCATGTTGGGCATCCTGAAGAGCCGCAGTAAGAGCAGCGGCCAGCCCCGGATCCTGTGCCAGAGCTTTTGTGCCAACACCCAGAGTCAGATCGATTCGTTCGCGCTCTGCTCCTGTCATGCTGTCCAGCATGTTCCAGCTGATCCCCTGCGTCTCCTGCAGAATGCCCCAGCCGATCGGATCGTGTACTGCCACGGCATCGAGCTCTCCAGCCCGCAGTGCGTCGGCCATGTCATCGGCAGGAATGGCTACCCATTTTACCGAATCAGTCGGGTGGAGTCCCCGGCGTCTGAGCTGAATGCTGATGAATCGCCGATCCGCACCTTCGAGACTCAGAACGCCGATCTTTTTTCCAGCAAGGTTGCCAACCTTGTGCATATGCAAGTCACGCCTGACGAGCAGGCGATAACTCCCACCGCGAACGCCACAGGCCAGACGGGCAGGCAATTCGTCTTCCTCGTCCTGATAAAGGACGGGCAGCCAGTCGAGCAGAGGACTTAGAGCCGCATCGGCACGGCTGGTTACGACCGCATCGATTGCACTATTGCCTCCCGATGTTTCCACAAGATCAACGGTCAGATCATAGCGCCCGAAAATTCCCTGCTGGCACAGCCACAGAAGCGGATCGTAGTCAGGCTCGGGCCATGCCAGGCGGATATGACGCTTCTTGCCATCCGTTCTGATGGGCTTGTGCCGGTGGAAAAAGCTTCGCGTTTGCAAAGCGGTAGCAAGGAGAACGCCGCCTGCACCCATGAGAACAAGACGGCGGGAAGGCGCTGCCATCAGAGGAAAAACTCCATATGCAAAAAAAATGACAAAGGGGGGTTTACCCCGGGAAAAGCATTCGCTAGATAGTGCCTCGCCGGTCCCGAATAGCTCAGTTGGTAGAGCAAGCGACTGTTAATCGCTGGGTCGTAGGTTCGAGTCCTACTTCGGGAGCCAGGCATTTTCCTTTCCGATTTCATGGTTCATCTGGTCTGATCGTATCGAGGCGATCCAGTGCCCACAGGCGCGGGAACATCCTGATCCACAGCCCTGCGACGATCAATGTGCCGATACCACCTGCGATGACGGCAGCTTCCGTGCCGATGGCGGTGGCCAGCATGCCGCTCTCGAATTCCCCCAGCTGATTGCTTGAGCCGATGAACAGCATGTTCACGGCAGAAACGCGGCCACGCATGCCATCCGGCGTCGCCAGCTGTGTCAGGGAACTGCGTACGACCACGCTGACCACATCCGCTGCACCAAGTACGGCAAGTGAGACTACGGAAAGTGCGAGGGTATGCGACAGGCCGAAGACGATCGTAGCCATGCCGAAAACGCCGACAGAAGCGAACATGATCGGTCCAGCGCGCCCCCTGAGTGGATAGCGCGCAAGTATGACAGAGCCCAGAAGTGCCCCGATTGCAGGAGAGGCTCTCAATATACCAAGCCCGATTGGACCCAGATGCAGGATATCATCGGCATAGACCGGGAGCATGGCCGTGGCGCCACCGAGCAGGACAGCGAAAAGGTCGAGGGAGATGGCACCAAGCAGGTCACGCCGCCGCCGCAGGAAGGCAATGCCTCCAAACAGCGATTCGAGGCTCATTGGCGAACGGCTGCCTGAATAGGGTTTCAACTTCAGCAGCGAAGTCGAAACCAGGGCGACCGAGAAGCCGATGGCGCAGGTGAAATAGCAGAAATCTGCTCCCACGCCGTAGAGCAACCCGCCAAGTGACGGGCCAATGATCGAGGCTGTCTGGAAAAGAGAGGCCGAAAGGGCAGCGGCCTTCGGAAACTGGGCCGGGGTGGTGAGAGAGGGCAGAAAAGTCTGCTGGCAGGGAGCTTCGAATGAACGCAACGCGCCAAAACACGCGACCAGGACATAGAGCGTCCAGGGCGCAAGTTGGCCTGCCATGGACAGGAACGCCATGACCAGTGCGCCGAGGATTTCTACAGTCTGACAGATCTGGACGATGAGCTTGCGATTATAACGATCGGCCACGTGACCTGAGATGAAGACCAGGGCCAGCATGGGCATGAATTGTGCGAGGCCGATCAGTCCTAGTGCGGCGACACTATGGGTGAGAGCGTAGGTTTGCCAAGCAACTGCCACGGCGAGAACCTGGGCAGAAAGGGCCGAGAGGGTACGGCAGGCGAGAAAGGGACGAAGGCCGGTGATAGCGCTCAGGGCGGTTTCAGGATCTGACGAGCGAGGGGGAGGGGATGTGAGATCTGGCATTACCGTTTCACTATAAGCAGAGCGTACGATACAGAGCCAGCGCGGAGCCTCTCCGGCTCGATTGCTTTTCTTTGTCGGCACAGGCAATTTCCGCCGATGAACCCAGATCGTGAACCTGCTGCCGACTCGCAGCCCTCTGCCGTTGCTGCGGACATGATGCAGCCTGATATTCGTGTCGGAACCATTGCCTCAGCGCGCGAGGAGGGGGAGAAAATGCTCCTCTGGATCGATTTCGGGGCGCTTCTGGGTGTCCGCCGCGCCACAATGGCCCTTGCGAAACGTTATGAGGCGTCGCAGCTGGTTGGCAGGCAGGTTTGCGCTGTGGTTAATCCCCAGCTGCATTCCGCTTCTATGAATCAAGTTCTGGCGCTCGGTATGCCGGATCGTTCCGGCGATATGGTTCTGATCTGCCCGGACCATCGGGTGCCAGATGGAGGAAAACTGTTCTGATGGCTACCAATTATGCAACCGTCACCTGGGATCAGCTGCATCGTGATGCGCGTACCCTTGCTTCGGCTCTGATGGCGCGCGGTGCGTTCAAGGGTATCGTGGCTGTGACACGTGGCGGGCTGATTCCTGCTGCCATCATCGCCCGTGAACTTGATTGCCGCCTCGTCGAGTCCATCTCGGTGATAAGCTATTCTGGCGAGAGTGCCGAAGATCAGAAAGAACCCCGTGTGGTTAAGGCACCTGTTGCGGCAGGCGACGGCGAAGGTTTTCTGGTTATCGACGATCTGGTCGATTCCGGTGAGACGGCCAAGGTCGTGCGAGAGGTTCTCCCCAAGGCGCATTTTGCCTGTCTTTATGCCAAGCCGAACGGAAAACCCCATACAGATCAGTACGTGATGGAAGTGGCTCAGGATACGTGGGTTCTCTTTCCGTGGGACACGGCGCCGCTCTTTGTGCCGCCTCTTGCACGTAACCTCGGATAATTCTTCATTTTTTTGCATGCGGCATCTTTCACCCTGCCGCGAGTTGCGGTAGGGTCCGCGCGTTCGGGGCGTGGCGCAGCCTGGTAGCGCGCTTGTTTTGGGTACAAGAGGCCCCCGGTTCGATTCCGGGCGCCCCGACCAATACCACCAGGGTTCAAAAGGCATGCGCCCTTAGCTCAGTTGGATAGAGCAACAGCCTTCTAAGCTGTGGGTCGCTGGTTCGAATCCAGCAGGGCGCGCCAGTTTCCTTGATTATTGGCCCCCCAGAGTCTGCGCCATTATGAATTGTTGTGTTCTTGTCACAGATTCCCGCTCATTCTGGTCGCCTTATATAAAACCTTCCTGCATGGTTACGGATCAGTCTTCTGTAAAAAAGTCCTCATCCATATGCTTGAACTCGATTTTGCGACTGATGCGAACGCCGACTCCATATTCGATCATCAGGTTAGTCAGCCGATTCCCGTCGATCAGTATGACGCGCTGGTTGAGGTGTTCAGCATAATTGCGGGCCTGACTGCTAAAGCTGGTGGTGGTGACGAATACGCCCTTGGTGGCACCGTGCCTGATAAGGCTGCCGACAAAGGCCTGAATATCGGGGCGGCCGATTACGGAATCAGTATAGCGTTTGGCCTGAACATAGACCCGGTCCAGTCCCAGCCTGTCTTCGTTGATGACGCCATCCACACCGCCATCGCCTGAACGGCCGAGCTGCGCTGCCGCACTTCTCTGTGACCCGCCATAGCCCATGGCTAACAGAAGATCGATAATCAGACGTTCGAAAAACCCCGGGCTATTCTGGATGATGCGATCCAGAAGTTCCGCACGGAGGGCCGATTCCATGGCCTGGTAAGCTGCTTCAATCCGCTCTTCCGGGGTATCGGTCTCGACGGGACAGACATTGATTGCCGGGGTGAGGGCGGTCGGGGCGCTGTCTTCTTCGCTTGGCTTCTGCCCGTTATAGAAATCGTTGAAGCTTTGATAGCCCTTGAGTTCATTGACGCCTAGCTGTGCAGGATGTGTTGCCAGCAAGGCCCGGCCGGTATCGGTAGCGATAAATCGCCCACGCCTGGGTGAGGTGACCAGCCCTGCCTTTGACAGATAGAATTTCGCCCAGTGAATGCGGTTATGGAGTAAACGCTGGCCACCGCTAGGGAGCAGTTTCTCCCGTTCTTCAGCACTCAGGCCAAGCTCATTGGCAATAAGTTCGGCCGCCTCAGCCACACGCTGTTCACTCATGGCTGCGAGACGCAAGACGGGCAGCATTAAGTCCTGATAAGTTGGAATGGTCATGGGATCAGGACTTTTCCTTCCATCCATATATGACTTGCGGTGCGGCTTCCCGTTCCGCCCGAATACGGCCGAGCTGCATGCTGGCAGGCTTATTGTTTGGTTTTCGCGGCACCAATTCGCTCCTGGATGTCTTGGCTAATACGTCCTGATCGGGACGATCAATCAGTTTTTGGGCCTTCGTCACCTCAGCCGCTGGGCGGATCATTCATGCGCAAGCGGTTTCAATGCAATCGATTATTCCTGCTTGGTCTTTCAAAGAGTATAGATGAATAGTAACTCCATTATTTTTGTATTGTTACTATACTGAATCACGCCGTCTATTTTTACTGCCTAATAAGAAATGCGTGTGGTGGAAGAACTGGGACGATACGTTAGGCACGCAGGTGTCGAACTTGTCCGTTGATGAGATAGTCAGCGTGATACGCTGAGATCAGCTCTACCATCAGTTCGGCAAACTGGTGCGGTTTGATGATTGATAGACAACGATCGCCGGGGAAACAGCTAGGGGCAAGAATGCCTCAAGTTACCAGTTGCTTATTACAAGGCTTCAGGAAACTGTAATCTGATGAATTCGTGATTTTTCCAATCAGCTATAAAATTGGCAGACCTTCTTGCTAAAGAATGGAGTGATTTAGCAGATTTATATAATTATAAAATGATTATTTATTCAATCTATATTGAAGAATTATTGGATCCAATATGGTCTGGAGATGTTTCAGGGCAATTATTCTAACCCTCTCGGCAGAGGGGAGGTTAGGCGGTGCTCAGTGTCAGCATAAAATTATAATGGCCAAACAGACTGATTTCATGCTAAAGAATGAGAACAATGCATGAACGTGTGATTCTGTATTGTGTGATGTATCAGGTCAATTCCTGAACGGATTGGCTTGTTTCTGGCTAGTAGCGTGAGCAAGTGTGCCGGATAAGGCATATGGATCAGATGACAAATCGATCCTTCGACTGCTTGCCTGCTTCTACGGACTTCTGTCAGGCCTATCCGGTGCACTGCAAGACATGGCCCAGTGGCACCTGCTCGACCTCAATATGTTTCTGACCATGTGCGCCTGACGGGATTATTCGGGAGATCTATCCATGACCTGGCGACCGAGCGCCAATATTCTCCGCCCCGGCAACGGGGCGGGTGGTGGCGCGTGCCCTTCTTCCAGATCCGCTCTCGCCTGGCCCTCTGCGGCATTGCATGGCGGGGGTGATTACAGCGTCGATTTTGAC
>Ga0157360_1000101_pt1 | contig 47406 bp, 52 predicted proteins | sample AttlaeALBM1_FD_111483 | JGI IMG/M metagenome (GOLD analysis project Ga0157360, IMG submission 111483) | Fungus gardens microbial communities from leaf cutter ant in Ribeirão Preto, State of São Paulo, Brazil - Atta laevigata ALBM1 | ecosystem: Host-associated > Fungi > Mycelium > Unclassified ...
CGGACAGGCATTGCGTATTTAACAGGCCCGTCCTGCCGGGCGAGACAACTCAGGAGTAGATATGGCTGATAAAAACATGCGCTTTTTGGTAGTAGACGACTTCAATACGATGCGTCGTATTGTTCGTAACCTGCTGAAAGAGCTGGGCTTCAATAACGTAGAAGAAGCGGAAGATGGTGTGGATGCCCTCGGCAAACTGAAAGCGGGTGGTTTCGACTTCGTGATTTCCGACTGGAACATGCCAAACATGGACGGCCTGCAGCTGCTGCAGACCATTCGTGCCGACGCGGCGATGAGTTCACTGCCGGTGTTGATGGTCACAGCGGAAGCGAAGAAAGAGAACATTATCGCCGCCGCCCAGGCTGGCGCCAGCGGCTATGTCGTGAAACCCTTCACGGCGGCTACCCTGGAAGAGAAGCTGGGTAAAATTTTTGAAAAACTGGGCATGTAAGGAGATGTGATGAGCGACCTTCCGAAACCAACTATGGATGCCTCGGCACACGACATCATTACCCGCATTGGCTCTCTGACGCGCATGCTGCGCGACAGTCTGCGCGAGCTGGGACTGGATAAAGCCATTGCCGATGCGGCTGAGGCCATTCCTGATGCCCGCGATCGTCTGGACTATGTGGTGCAGATGACCGCCCAGGCCGCCGATCGTGCGCTGAACTGTGTTGAAGCAGCACAACCTCATCAGGATAAAATGGAAGCCGGGGCAACCCAGCTGAAACAACGCTGGGATGAGTGGTTTGAGAACCCGATCGAGCTGAGCGATGCGCGGGAGTTGGTGACGGATACGCGCGCATTCCTCACCGACGTTCCCGAGCATACCTCGTTTACCAACAAGCAGCTGCTTGCCATCATGATGGCGCAGGATTTCCAGGACCTGACCGGTCAGGTTATCAAGCGCATGATGGATGTGATCCAGGAAATCGAGCGCCAGCTGTTGATGGTGCTGCTGGAGAACATGCCAGAAGTCAGCGCTGAGAAGCGTCAGGAGGGCACCAGCCTGCTGAATGGTCCGCAGATCCACGCCGATGCACCGGGCGTGGTTGCGAACCAGGATCAGGTTGATGACCTGCTGGACAGCTTAGGATTTTAATCCCCTGATCGCCTGCCTGCGGGCGGGCGATCGGGCAGCGGTGAAGCAAAAAGGGGGCACCTTCCGGGTGGCCCCGTTCCCCCTTGTCAGACTCATCCCCGAAAGAACGCCTGTTTTCCCCATCTTATCTCCGCTTTAACTTAAGCCAGATTTGGCATCCTATGCTCAGAATTCCTGCCAACCGAGGTTTGTCGTGGCTGAAGAGAGCGACGAGGACAAAACAGAATCGCCCACGGCCCACCGACTTGAGAAAGCGCGTGAAGAGGGCCAGATTCCGCGTTCGCGCGAGCTGACATCCTTACTGATGCTGCTGGCGGGCATTATGATCCTGTGGATTGGCGGCAACATGATGGCGCACCGGCTGGCGGCGATGGTGGCCACCGGGCTGCGTTTCGACCACGGCATGGTCAGGGACGACAAGATTATCGTCAGCCACATCGGCAGCCTGATCACCCAGGCCCTGATGGCGCTGCTGCCGCTGATGGGCGGCCTGGTGCTGGTGGCGATCGCCGCCCCGATGCTGCTCGGCGGCATCGTGTTCAGCGGCAAATCGATCAAGTTCGACCTGAAAAAACTCAGCCCGATGGCGGGTTTCAAGCGGATGTTCGCCGCGCAGGCCTGGACTGAACTGTTCAAAGGCATCCTGAAAACGATCTTAGTGGGCGCGGTGGGCTGGTGGTACATCTGGAGCCACTGGCCGGAGATGCTGCGGCTGATCAGCGAATCGCCGGTCACCGCCCTGATCCACGGCATGGAGATGATCGCGGTCTGCTGTTCACTGGTGATGCTGGGGCTGATCCCGATGGTGGGTTATGACGTCTTCTGGCAGCTCTACAGCCACTTTAAGAAACTGAAGATGTCGATGCAGGAGATCCGCGACGAGCACAAACAGCAGGAGGGTGACCCGCATGTGAAGGGGCGTATCCGCCAGCAGATGCGCGCCGCCGCCCGTCGCCGCATGATGGCCGATGTGCCGAAGGCCGACGTTATTGTAACGAACCCGACGCACTATTCAGTGGCTCTGCAGTACAACGAGAAGAAGATGAGTGCGCCGAAGGTCATTGCCAAAGGCGCGGGCGAAATCGCCCTGAGAATTCGTGAGCTGGGTGCCGAACACCGCATCCCGGTTCTGGAAGCACCGCCGCTGGCGCGTGCGTTGTACCGTCACACTGAGATTGGTCAGCACATTCCCGGCGCGCTCTATGCGGCCGTGGCTGAGGTGCTGGCATGGGTCTGGCAGTCGCGTCGCTGGAAGCGCGAAGGCGGCCTGATCCCAGCTAAACCTAAAAACCTGCCGGTTCCGGCAGAGATGGACTTTGCAGGAGAGAGCAAAAACGATGGCTAATAACCTGGCCGCAAAACTACGTTTACCGGGCAACCTGAAAGATATGCAGTGGCAGGTGCTGGCCGGGCCGGTGCTGATCATGATGATCCTGTCGATGATGGTTCTGCCATTGCCGCCGTTCATCCTCGATCTGCTGTTCACCTTTAACATCGCACTGTCGATCATGGTCCTGCTGGTGGCGATGTTCACCCAGCGAACCCTGGAGTTTGCGGCATTCCCGACCATTCTGCTCTTCTCAACCCTGCTGCGTCTGGCGCTGAACGTGGCCTCCACCCGTATCATCCTGATGGAAGGGCACACCGGCGCTGCGGCGGCCGGTCAGGTGGTTGAAGCCTTTGGCCACTTCCTGGTGGGCGGCAACTTCGCCATCGGTATCGTGGTGTTCATCATCCTGGTCATCATCAACTTCATGGTCATTACCAAGGGTGCCGGTCGTATCGCCGAAGTGGGCGCGCGCTTTGTGCTGGACGGGATGCCCGGTAAGCAGATGGCGATCGACGCCGACCTCAACGCCGGTCTGATCGGTGAAGATGAGGCCAAGCGCCGTCGTGCCGAAGTTACCCAGGAAGCGGACTTCTACGGCTCAATGGACGGTGCCAGTAAGTTCGTGCGCGGGGACGCCATCGCCGGGATCATGATCATGGTGATCAACGTCATCGGCGGCCTGCTGGTGGGTGTGGTTCAGCACGGGATGGATGCGGGACATGCCGCCGAGACCTATACGCTGCTGACCATCGGTGATGGCCTGGTCGCGCAGATCCCGGCGCTGGTTATCTCTACCGCGGCCGGTGTTATCGTAACGCGCGTCGCCACCGATCAGGATGTCGGCGAGCAGATGGTGACCCAGCTGTTCAAAGATCCGCGGGTTCTGATGCTCAGCGCCGGGGTGATTGGCCTGCTGGGCCTGGTGCCCGGCATGCCAAACTTCGTCTTCCTGCTGTTCACCGCCGCTCTGCTGGGCCTGGCCTGGTGGCTGCGTGGCCGTGAAATGCAGCCGAAGAAGAAACCGGAAGCGGCAGGCGGCATCACCAAAATGGCGGAGACGCCCGCCACGACGGAAGCCTCCTGGACCGATGTGCAGCTGGAAGATACGCTGGGCATGGAAGTAGGCTATCGCCTGATTCCGATGGTCGATCATCAGCAAAACGGTGAGCTGCTGGGCCGTATCCGCAGCATCCGTAAGAAAGTGGCGCAGGATGTTGGTTTTCTGCCGCCGGTAGTCCATATCCGCGACAACATGGAGCTGCCACCGGCACGCTATCGCATCCTGATGAAAGGGGTGGAGATTGGCAGCGGTGATGCCTATCCGGGTCGCTGGATGGCGATTAACCCTGGCACGGCGGCGGGCTCGCTGCCGGGTGAGGCGACGGTCGACCCAGCCTTTGGGCTGGCGGCGGTCTGGATCGATAGCGCTCTGAAAGAGCAGGCGCAGATTCAGGGCTTCACCGTGGTGGAGGCGAGTACCGTAGTCGCGACTCACCTTAACCATCTGATTGGTCAGTACGCCAGCGAGCTGTTTGGCCGTCAGGAAGCGCAGCAGCTGCTGGATCGGGTGACCCAGGAGATGCCGAAGCTGACCGAAGATCTGGTGCCGGGTGTGATCTCCCTGACCACGCTGCACAAGGTGCTGCAGAACCTGCTGGTGGAGCGGGTGTCGATTCGCGATATGCGCACCATCATCGAGACGCTGGCGGAACATGCGCCGGTGCAGAGCGATCCGCAGGAGCTGACCAGCGTCGTGCGTGTGGCGCTGGGCCGGGCGATTACGCAGCAGTGGTTCCCGGGCAATGACGAGGTGCAGGTTATCGGTCTGGATTCCACCCTGGAACGCCTGCTGCTTCAGGCATTGCAGGGCGGCGGCGGACTGGAGCCAGGCCTGGCCGATCGGCTGTTAAGCCAGGCTCAGGCGGCCCTGCAGCGTCAGGAGATGCTGGGCGCGCCGCCGGTGCTGCTGGTCAATCATCCGCTGCGTGCGCTGCTGGCGCGCTTCCTGCGCCGCAACCTGCCTCAGCTGGTGGTGCTCTCCAATCTGGAGCTGAGCGACAACCGCCAGATCCGCATGACGGCAACGATCGGAGGCAAATGATGCGTGGGCTGATCCTGGCTCTGATGCTGCTGCCTCTGGCGGCGCAGGCGGGCGGCGGTGCATGGAACGCCAGCGCCAACGGCCCGCCGCTGGCGAATCGCGGCAGCTGGCAGCGGTCGCAGCCGCTGGTTCCGCCTGCGGATATCGCGGGTGAAGTCAGCGTCATCAGCTGGCGTTATGAACTGAGCAGACCGGCCCCCTCCGGTCTGGAAGTGCGGCTGTGCGGTGAGCAGCGCTGCGCCACGCTGGAAGGCGCCAGCGGCAGCACGCGCAGTCTGGCTCACCTGAATGCCCGCGAAACCCTGCACATGGTGTTTGGCTTTGCCGGCAGCGGGGCGCTGCCGCCCGGATTGCGGGTGGTAAGCAGCGAAGTGATGGTGAATTACGAGTAGGTGACGCTCTGCTGGCATCACCCTGCGCGGGTAGGCGAATCACGACATCAGCCTTTGATGATGGCGCGGGCTGTCACTCCTGCGGCTACGCCCGCTCATCGCCCCTGTGCCGTCAGAGTGGCGGCGCGTTTCAGGCCATCTGATTCTCTTTCTGCGCCAGAAAATCCGGTAAACGCATGACGCGGCCGATCGCCTGCTGGGCGCGCGCGTCATTCATCACTTCCCGGATATCGACACCATTTTGCAAATTAAGCCAGAACTCAACGCTGCCGTGATGATGTCCCGCCTGCGCGCGAAGGCTGATGAGAGGGGGGTGGGAACGCTTCCGGACGGGTTGCTATACAGAAACAGTCCTCAGGCCATTCCCCCTGAAGCTGTCAATGTTTCTTAACGTCGCCACCTGATAACCTCCTCTATCACGCTGAAATCAGACTGACGCACCGCAGCACGGTGCGCAATCCATCATCAGGCATTGACGCCTTTCATCCCTTCCTCCGAATAGCGACCGCCTTTTATCTCTACCTGCTGATGGAGACTATTCAGCAACCGGATATCGTCCGCTTCCAGCACCAGATCGGCGGCTTTCGCGTTCTCGGTAAGATAGGCCAGCTGTTTGGTGCCCGGAATCGGCACAAGCTTTTCATACTGCGCCAGCAGCCAGGCGAGGGCGATCTGTCCGGTGGTCGCGTGATATTTTTCCGCCAGCGGGGTCATCGCATTCAGCAGCCGCAGATTGTGGTCGAGATTATCCTGACGGAAGCGGTCATTGTTCTTGCGGAAGTCGCCCTCGGCAAAATCGCTGTGCCTGCGGTATTTACCGGTGAGAAAACCCCGGCCCAGCGGCGAGTAGGGCACCAGGCCGATCCCGAGTTGCTTCACCATCGGCAGGATCGCCTCTTCGATGTCACGCGTCCAGAGCGAATACTCGGTCTGCAGAGCGGTCAGCGGATGGACGGCATGGGCGCGTGCCAGCGTCGACGCGGAGGCTTCGCACAGCCCGATGCGGGCGATTTTGCCCGCCTGCACCAGACGGCTGAGGCACTGCATGCTCTCCTCAATCGGCGTCGCCGGGCTGATGCGGTGCAGATAGAAGAGATCGATACGTTCGACACCCAGCCGTTTCAGGGAGGCTTCGCAGCAGCGGGTGAGGTAGTCGGGCTGATTATTGATGGTGCGGGCATACGCCTCCTCTGCCGGGCGTTCAATACCGCATTTGGTGGCGACGCTGAAGTTCAGCCGCTCAGCCGGGCGCAGGCCCGCCAGAAACTGGCCGAGCAGCCACTCATTGTGGCCACGACCGTAAAGATCGGCGCTGTCGATAAACGTGATGCCCAGCGTGTGCAGTTGGTTCAGCAGCTGCAGTGACTGCCGGTCATCGGTCTGACCATAAAATTCGCTCAGCCCCATTGCGCCATAGCCGATCGCGCTGACATCCAGATCCTGACCTAACGTTCGCTTTTCCATTGTCTCTCCTCGTGAGTGAGCGGCGATTGTTTCACTCCCGTTGGCCGCACTGAATTGCTCTTTGCGTTATGCAAAAAAGGTATTACCACGCCGGGTAAAGGCTGAGAGGCGGCGGGCGGACTGGCCGCGCCACGCTAAACGGTAATGAAAATCAGGGAGAAAGATGCTGCAGGGCAGCGAGGACCGCGTCGCGCTTTTCATCGGCACGCACGGCGGCATAGAGATCAATCGCCAGCGACCCGGCGGCGGCGTCGGTGAGCGGACGGTAACAGAGTCCCGACTGATGAAACGTACACTTCGACTGCGGCAACAGGGCGAATCCTTTGCCACGGGCTATGTGCGACAGCATCAGCAGGGAGTCATCCGGCTCTCTCACGCGCGTCAGCGTCAGGTTCAGCGTAGAAAAGTAGCGCTCGCATTTGTCATAAAACAGCGGGTTGGCGCTGCGCGTAAACCAGAACAGCGGCAGATCGGCCAGCATCGCCAGCGAAACCTTCGCCTGCTGGCTGGCCGGATGCGCGGCAGGGATCGCCGCCAGCAGTGGCTCGCGGCAGAGCCACACGTAGCGCAGCGTCTCACGCGTTTCCGCGCCTTTTTCCCCGGTGATCACCAGATCCAGACTCTGTCGGGCCAGGCTCTGCAGCAGTTGGGGAGAGGTCTGGCTGGGCATCTCAATCTCATCGCGGGCGTGAAGCTTCGCCAGCTGCTGGCCGAGTGGTGCAATCCGTTCGACGTTCAGCGTCCGGGTCAGCCCGATGCGCACGCGGGAAGTGGCAGGCCGGCCAGCCTGCTTCAGCGCACTCAGCGCACACAGAATTGCCTCAGCCTTCGCCACCAGAGCCTGGCCCGCGCGGGTCAGCGTTACATCATGCGTATTGCGATCGAACAGCGTCTGGCCCAGCAGATCTTCCAGACGCTGGATCTGCCGGGTCAGCGGCGGCTGCGTCATGCTGAGCCGTTCTGCGGCCCGGCGAAAGTTAAGCTCCTGCGCGACGGCCAGAAAGCACTGCAGTTGCCGGATAGTGGGCAGGTGACTGCCGGTAAGGTGCGCGTCTGCAGACATCAGGTCATCCTGCGGCTGAGAAGGGGGGCGAACAGAAAGGGAGAACAGCAGAAGAAACGGAGAGGGCAGCCCTCTCCGCTCCGGTGATTACATGCGCTCGACGGTGTCGATGCCCAGCGTATCCAGTCCCTGCTTCAGCGTTTTCGCGGTCAGCGCGGCCAGCTGCAGTCGGCTCAGACGGACGGCCTCGGATTCGGCGCTGAGGATCGGGCAGTGCTCATAGAAGCCCGAGAACAGCCCGGCCAGATCGTAGAGGTAGGCACACATGACGTGCGGTGTACCGTCGCGTGCCACCTGCATGATGATCTCTTCAAACTGAAGCAGACGGGTAGCAAGCTGCGCTTCACGCTCTTCGCCAATCACGATCTCCGCATCCAGCGAATCGGCGTCGATGCCCGCCTTGCGGAACACAGAGAGGACGCGGGTGTAGGCGTACTGCATGTAAGGCGCCGTGTTGCCTTCGAAGGCCAGCATGTTGTCCCAGTCGAAGATGTAGTCGGTGGTGCGGCTCTTGGAGAGGTCGGCATATTTCACCGCACTGATCCCGACCACTTCGGCCAGCGCTTTCACTTCTTCTTCGCTCATCTCCGGGTTCTTCTCACGCACCAGCGTGTAAGCGCGCTGCCAGGCTTCATCCAGCAGATCGGCGAGCTTGATGGTGCCGCCGCTGCGGGTCTTGAATGGACGGCCATCTTTGCCCAGCATCATGCCAAACGCGTGGTGCTCCAGCGGCACCGATTCCGGCACGTAGCCCGCTTTGCGGACGATGGTCCAGGCCTGCACCAGATGCTGATGCTGACGGGAGTCGATGTAGTAAAGCACGCGGTCGGCTTTCAGGGTTTCGTAACGGTATTTCGCACAGGCGATATCTGTGGTGGTGTAGAGGTAGCCGCCATCCTTTTTCTGGATGATGACGCCCATCGGCTCACCTTCTTTGTTCTGGAACTCATCCAGGAACACCACGGTAGCGCCTTCACTCTCGACCGCCAGGCCTTTCTGCTTCAGATCGGCAACGATGCCAGGCAGCATATCGTTGTAAAGGCTTTCCCCCATCACATCGTTGCGCGTCAGCGTGACGTTCATCCGATCGTAGATCTTCTGGTTCTGACTCATGGTGATGTCGACCAGCTTTTTCCACATCTGACGGCAGTATTCATCGCCGCCCTGCAGTTTCACCACGTAACCGCGAGCGCGCTCGGCAAATTCGGGATCTTCGTCATAGGTCCGTTTAGCTTCACGGTAGAAGCCTTCGAGATCGGCGAGGGCCATCTCGGCGTGATCTTCATTCTGCTGCTTTTCCAGGAACGCAATCAGCATGCCGAACTGCGTGCCCCAGTCGCCGACGTGGTTGGCGCGGATCACGTTGTGACCGAGGAACTCCAGGGTACGCACCGCCGCATCACCGATGATGGTAGAGCGGACGTGGCCGACGTGCATCTCTTTCGCCACGTTTGGCGCAGAGTAATCCACCACGATGGTCTGCGGTTCAGCCAGCTGCACGCCCAGACGCGGCAGGGTCAGCGCTTCGCGGGCATGTTTTGCCAGCCAGGCGTGGTCAAGGAAGATATTGATGAAGCCCGGGCCGGCAATTTCAACTTTACTGGCGATACCGGTCAGATCGAGGTGCTGAATCACCGCTTCCGCTAACTGTCGCGGAGCCTGTCCCAGCTTTTTCGCCACGGCCATGATGCCGTTAGCCTGATAGTCTCCAAACTGAACCCGTGCGGACTGACGAACCTGTGGTTCGCAATCGGCGGGTGCGCCGGCTAAAACCATTGCCTGACTGACTTTTTCGGAAAGAAGTGCCTGAATATTCACCGCGTTACCTTCATATGCTGAACAACGCCCTGCCTGCGAAGCCGGGCTGTCATCATCTTGCCTGAACCGAGCACGTCACCGGAACAGCGAAACGGATGCGGCAGACAAAACGGAAAAAAATGAGGGGAAAAGTATACGTGAAATGTCAGTGGGCGTCAGTAGTTGGATGAAGTGGGGAAACAGAGCTGAATAAGATGTTTCCCGGAGGCGTTAACGACGTCGTAAGTGACGGCGAGGGTTCTTTACGCTTTTATCTTCACGCACCTTCCAATGGCGGGAAATTGCAAATCCCATCAGTGCGATAAGGACAGCGACAACGATGAGCATAGACATAGAGCCATTCCTTTTGGTTGTGTTAGGTCAAATTTATAGGAAGGTGGTGAGGGCTGCAATTGTTTATGTTCCAAATAAGAGTTATCTTATTGTATAAAAGAAAACCATATTAATCATATGCTTATATTGCTTTCATCAAGAAATTCATGGTCCTAAACAGAAGATAAATCCGAAATGAAAGATGTTATTATACGGTTTTGCGCTAAATTTCGGGTCAAATAAGATGAATCTTATCATTATGTGGCGCTCAGCAGGCGGCGCACAATAAACCAGACTGATTATAAATGCTAAACAAATTATGAGGAATCGGGGCAGTGAAGAGATCTTTTCCGACAGAATTGGATGATTTAAAGACAGATTTAGAACGTTTTGAAGAATCGTTGCTAAATTTTGCGCAGCGACTGGGTTTACGCCTTAACGATCTGGAAATCGACCACATTGCCGTGCGTTGTCACCAGGAGACCACCGCAATGCGCTGGCAGCAAGGCTTGCAGCAGATTGGTCATCAATTTTCAGCAGCCACGATCAACGGACGGCAGATTTGCCTGTTTAAGCTGCATGATCCACTGCGGATAGCCGATCGGGAGATCGATGTGGTGGAGCTGCCGTGGCCGGGCGAAAAACGGTATCGCCACGAGGGCTGGGAGCATATCGAGGTGGTGCTGCGCGGCGATCACCAGACGCTGGGAGTGCGCGCCATGGCGTTGCTGTCAGACGAGGCGCTGACGCAGCCGGGGATCTCGTTCAAAACCAGCGCCCCGCAGGGCGAGAATGAGCGCCTGCCCAACCCGACCCTGGCGGTAACGGACGGGCAGACGACCATCAAGTTTCATCCGTGGCGACTGGAAGAGATTGTCGCCAGCGAACAGGGCTAAATGCGGGCGGCCAGCGCGCGCTTCAGGCGCGCCACGGCCTCATCCAGCAGCGCGCGGGTACAGCCAAAGTTGAGCCGGACAAACTGATCGTTGCCAAACTCGCGTCCGGCCGTCAGGCCGAGACCATATTTCTCAAAATAGAGCGCGGGACTGGCGACGTTCAGCGCGCTGGCGTCGATCCAGGCGAGATAGGTCGCCTCCGGTGAGACGACGCGCAGGCCGTTCATTTTGTTTACCTGCGACACCAGCCAGTCACGGTTGCTGCGCAGATAGGCATTCTGGGCCTTCAGCCAGGGTTCACCGTCGCGCCAGGCAGCCGTCGCGGCCGTCAGCGCCAGGATATCCACCTCCGGCACAATGCCGCGCCGCAGGCGGTTAAAGCGGGTGCGCAGTTCGGCATTGGGGATAACGGCGATGGACGCACCCAGACCGGCAATATTAAAGGTTTTGGAAGGGGACATCAGCGTGACGCTGCGCTGCGCCGCATCTTCACTCAGTGAAGCGAACGGGATGTGCTGCGCACCCGGCTCCAGCAGCAGATCGCTGTGGATCTCGTCTGAACAGACAATCAGATCGTGCTTCTGCGCAAATTCCAGCTGCGCCTGCAGTTCGTCGCGGCGATAAACGGTGCCGCCCGGATTCTGCGGATTGCACAGCATTAACAGTCGCTCTTTGCCGGTGAGCTGATCGTCAGCCGCATGCATATCCACTACCCAGCGCTCCTGCTGCAGCGTCAGCGGCAGACTGAGCTGACCCCGTTCCGCCAGTTTTGCTGAACCGCGAAACGGCGGATAGATTGGCGTGGGGGCTATTGTCAGCTCGTCCGGGGCGGTAAAGGCCCGCACGGCCAGATTCAGGCCGCTCACGACACCCGGCAACACCACAATCCACTCCGGATTAACGTGCCACTGATAGCGCGAGGCGAGCCACGCTACCGCGCTGTCGATAAAAGCAACGGGCGTGTCGCCATAACCGAAAATCCCATGTTCGGCGCGGGTTTTAATCGCCTCGATCACGCAGTCAGGCGATCGGAAATCCGTATCGGCCACCCAGAGCGGCAGAATGTCCTGGTCCGCATATTTGTTCCATTTAAGGCTATCGCTGTGACGACGGTCTATCCGTTGGTCGAAATTGAATGCCATAGTTAACTTTCCCGGTAAACTCATTCCAGCAGCCAGACTAACCGATGAATCTGCCCTGAACCAGAGTCATGTAAAGGAGAAGAGAATGACCACACTGGAAATTTGCTGCTATGGCGTGGATTGCGCCGTGACCGCACAGGAGGCGGGCGCCGATCGGGTCGAACTCTGCGCCGCTCCCCGCGAAGGCGGACTGACCCCCTCGATGGGAGCGCTGCAGGCTGCCCGTCGTGACGTTTCGATTCCGGTTCATCCCATTATCCGGCCGCGCGGCGGCGATTTCTGTTATACCGCCCGGGAGTTTGAGGCGATGAAATCGGATGTGGCGCTGATCCGCGAACTCGGTTTCCCCGGTCTGGTTATCGGGATGCTGGATGAGGATGCCCACGTGCATCTGGGGCAGATGCGGCAGATTATGGCGCTCTGCGACGGCCTGGCGGTGACCTTTCATCGCGCCTTTGACCTCTGCCACAGCCCACGTCGTGCCCTGGAGACACTCACGGATTTAGGGGTGGCGCGTATTCTGACTTCAGGTCAGCAGCAGAATGCTGAAAACGGAATTGCATTGCTCAGGGAACTAAATGAGAGCAGCACCGGTCCTATTATTATGGCGGGTGCGGGCGTACGCCTCAGCAACCTGCAGAAGTTTCTCGACATGGGGATTAACGAAGTCCACAGCTCGGCCAGTCATCTGATTGTCTCGCCGATGCGCTACCGCAAAGCGGGGGTCTCCATGTGTTCAGACGCCGAAACCGACGAATTCAGCCGCTATTGTGTCGATGGCGACGTGGTGGAGGCGATGAAGAGCGTGATGCAGATGAGTACCGTCCGGGTCGCCTGAACCACAACAGATTTTGCCGCGCAGCACGCCGATCATTGACGTGGTGTTTGCAAGTACCAAACCCCAGTACGCTTGCTGGGGTTCTTTTTATCCGAAACAAAGGTTTATGATAAAAGCGATCTGGTTGTTGCGAAAATGACTTAGCAACAATAAACGTCTTTAAATCTATGAACTCATTATTGAAGCCAGGAAGATGATCCCATTAAGGTGCTTAACTCTGCTCAGCGCCTTAACAGGATAAGGGACTACTGATCCGTCTTGCATCCAGCCTGCAACAATATGGCTGGAGGGCGGGGTCGAAATGCAGAGTCTCCACAACTATTGCTTTGTTCAGACTGACAAACACCTTTGTGAAAAAGCCTGAACTGTATGAAATCTTTATCAGTCTTTACCTTTTGCTGGCTGCAATTATCATAACGGTTGGGCGCATTCATCGGTTCAGGAAAATCTTCCAGGCATTTCTTTGTCGCAGAGAAAAGTTCCCATCGTTATGTGCTGATATTCCTGGCAGCGTGGTTTAGGTCATACGTAAATGTGTGCCTGCAAACTGTGCATACCTGTACGGTTCTACCCCCCTGGCTGTCATGACAATCACTGGAAATCATCCGGCTCAGTCGACGCTCTTAACCCGAATCCCATTTACTAAGCATCAGGGTGCACTAGCCACAACGAGATGGTTACTGAATTCATGTCTTTCAGGCGTTCGAGTGTACCCGCCTTGGCTATGCAAGGGGCTGTGGAATACATCCTCCTCAGTAATCTTCAACACAGTAACCCTGGGCTCAGGACCCCAAGCTGTGAACCAGAGTTTCATTGCCGGATTGCAGATTTACAACGCTAGTATCTGCATTACAGATAAGGCGTTTTTCGAGGGCAGTGCCTGTTAAATAACAATAGCATGAGTATACAAATTATGCATTTTAGTAAATGCTTGAATTGCAATTTTAAAAAATGCAAAAAGCGCAAAAACCCGGGCAGGCCGGGTGTTGAGTGCTATTATGAGGTTCAGCCGTGACGCTTAAACGATTGAGACTGGCTAATCATGACTTTGCCAAAGATGTAAAAGCGGTGCTCATTTGTTTCATCAATGAACCAGTCCCGATAGCGTGTATTATCAGAAATGACGACGATTTTATCAGGAACAATCTGCAGGCGTTTGATGTGAATTTTTCCATCAAAACCAAAGACATATATCCCATCACCATCAAACTGAGTTACTGAAACATCTACAAAAATCAGGTCTCCAGGTTCAATAGTCCCTGACATGCTGTCGCCGCGAACGTTAACCATCTTTACAGTAGTCTGAGGCTTGCCGCCGAAGAAATTTCTGGCATGGTCAGCGTTGTACTCAATAGAGCGAATAACATCTACGATGTCACTCCCTATATACGCTCCTGGACCAGCACTCACATTTACATCAAGCAAATCCACACGATACACATCCCCCCCTTGTATGACTTTTTCGGAATCCTTACTGTTATTATATACAGCATTCTCTGGATTGGGGGGAATAAATAATTCTCCAAGGCTTACATTGAGTACGCTTGCAATTTTATTAAGTGATTGTTCGGTAAAAGATTTTTGCTTTCCTGTTTCAAGACGTGAAATATTTGCCTGATCGACGCCCACAGCATCTGCCAGATCGTTAATCCTCATTCCCCGCGCAAGGCGAAGCTCTCTGATTCGATTTCCTATGTTCATAGGCCTATTTAATGACTGGCTTGCATGAAACGCAAATTAACTTGCGCAATCCGAACGCATACTCTAGCATGCGTATTATGCAATGAGTGAGATAAAATGCATAAAAAGATTGTAAATTGCGCAATGCGCAAGTTGGATCGTTCAGTGAAGTCGGCCTGGCTATTGGCTGGATGGTGGAAATCTGAGCCGTATGGAGCGCGAAATGAGGGTTGAATCAGGTAATGCAGTTCGATGACTGTCAGTGTTCATTGATGGGAAAATCAGTAAACCAGACATTCTCTGTCCTGACACTTTTCAAACCGGCACCATGCTTAAAACAACTGCGTCATCAGTAACGAAACCAGAATAGAGAGATAAGCCATGGATCAAACACACTGGCATGCAGAAAAGGCACCAGCATGGTTGGTAGCGGCAATGGAAAAGACTATTTCAGGTATCCCGGGTGGGTTTACAAAAACTGCTGAATATCCTGGCAGGACCAAGGGCGTTATTTAAGGTCTAGTGGGCTACGGAAAGTAAGATTTTTACAATGCACCTGGTCATGATTCCAAATCAGACAAGTAGCATCAGGTACATTGCTAACCTCTATCAACGCGGTCAAACACCTTAAATGTTCCGCTGGTGGATATTAAAAATATTGATAATGCAGACATTAATCAGTGCCTGATGAAATCAGTCGATGCTGTTGGAAAGCAGACAGCCTGCATTCACAAAATAACCCGCTGACGGTCTGGTGGATGTGAATGAGCATGAGCATATTTGAGACAAAAGCCATCAATGGATGAGGTTGCGGGCAGGGCAATTGACGCTGATGTATTGCCTGTTTTGTGTATCAGAAAGGGGGAACGCCGGGGATTGTAGTCCGCGGCGCTCGATGCGACTAAATCAACGTGTGTGGAGAACTAATCGCATGATCAATTTAACCAGACATTCAGGATTACCGCAATTTCATTGCCTTCATTCTGCCTGTGGTTGCTTATGTCATGTACCAGGGCATTACGGAAACGATATACCAGGGATTATCAACGAAGCTGGTTACAGCTTTGTCGGCAGGGCTGAAGGCGATGTAAATCAGTCGATGAAGGTGAAAATGCGAAAAATGAGCGTATTGCCCATGTTCTACGCAGTATGCATGTGCAGGCAATTAGCTGGGAGTCAGAAAACAACCAGATTATCTAATCACATGAAAGCGATGAACATGATAAGTGCTTCAGTTCTCTCAAACGGTGTAAGCAATATTTCCGGGAGGTCAGAGTAACTTATGAGCTTACTTCTGAAAGTTAAGCCATTAGTAATTAGCCCGATGCTCGCACAGCGTATTGGTTTAAATGAAGCAATAGTGCTACAACAGATTTGCTACTGGCTGGAGGACACCTTATCGGGTGTCGAATATAACGGTACGCGCTGGGTTTATAATACTATCGAAGAGTGGACAAATCAGTTTCCATTTTGGTCATCGGACACAGTTAAACGTACTCTGAAATCACTTAAAAAACGTGATTTGATTTTTGTCGAGCAGCTGAAAAAAACACAGCATGATCGGACTAATTACTACGCAATCAATCATGCAAACCCACTGTTGGCCGATGAGGGTAATTTGCCCTCATCGAAGAATGCAATCCTCACTCGTCGGGCAGGGCACTCTGCTCCCTTCGACATGGGCAGTCTGCCATCGTCCATAGGGGCAAATTGCCCTCCTCTTACAGAGAATACAACAGAGAATACAACAGAGATTACAACAGAGATTACAACAACCCCTACTGGTCAGTTTGCTACGCAACCAGACGATGAGTGGTCGTTCGTCAGTCGTTCCCGGAAAGTCTTAAGCCATCTGAACAGGATTACAGGCGCTAAGTACACTGAGGCGCAGTCGTCGATGGGGCACATCCAGGCCCGGCTCAAAGATGCGTTTACAGTGGAAGAGCTTTGTCTGGTGGTGGATTACAAGCATGTCCACTGGGAAGGTACTCAGGAATATCAGTATATGCGTCCCAAAACGTTGTTCATCCCTGGCAATCTGCCTGGCTATCTGCAGTCAGCTGCTAAATGGCATAAGGCCGGGCGTCCACCGCGTTCTGAGTGGAAAGCCCTGAAACGAAACATTCAGCGGGATATCACGGTGGTGCCAAAACCTGATTGCTCCGTGCCACATGGTTTTCGCGGCTAAAAGGAGAACAATATGGTCAATAACGAATTAAAAGTTCTTAAATTAATTACCCGCAGAGGTCCGCTAAAAGTCCGCGAACTCTGCATGCTGACCGGCCTGCATGAAACCACTATAAAGCGTGTTATTAAACCACTCTTAACCAGAGGAGTTCTTAAGCTTGTCAGCGACTGGCGTTATTCAATCAACAGCGAAATGGTCATAGAAGAGAGTGAACAATATCGCCAGCATGTTAAGCAGGCTACCGCGCTTGAGGCTAAGGGCTTCTGGTTGCGTGCGGTACAGGTATGGCGTGAAGCAATGCTTGTAGCTCGATTGGATGCATCCCGAAGTGAAGCTAAAGAGAACTGCGATCGCTGTGCAATCAACGGAGCCCGAAATTACGTAAGTTATAGCGGGATTGAGACAGGGCGTATCCCTGAAAACACATTGCGTGAAGATTGCCAATGAAAGCAAGTCTACTGCGCCATTTCGGTGCCAATGAGATCGTATATCTGAATTATTACCTGCTGAAAATTAATGAGGAGTATCTCAAAAATAATTACAACATGCACGATGTCATGTCAAACCCGTAGCAGGAGATTCTGCGACATCTTTATCGCGGGTAAGTTTGACTTCCCCGGCCTGTTAATGTCACTGATCAGGACATTAAATCATTGACGGCGACAATCGTCAGTGCAAAGAGAAACTGGCTCAGCATGGGCAGAACAGACAGTACAAACGATAGGTAGAGTGGAAGAACGGCGCATGATTCGACAGCGAAGCTGACGTTTCTTATAGCATCGCCAGACATGGTCGGAAGAGAAGGGCAACGAAGGCTCATCATTTATTCGTGATAACGCTGTGCAGAGCACCTCACGATGAACTGCACCAGGGTACGAAAGTAATTGAAGCAGAATATGGCAGCCAGGATGAACCGTTATTCAGGTTCCTTAATTTCGCGACTAAATCTTGTGTAATCGCGATAAATGAAAAACTGAATGTGTGGGGAGAATTAAATATGCGTGATATGTCACAGGTATTAGAGCGTTGGGCAGGATGGGCTAAATCAGAAAGTCGCAACATCGGTTACCCAACAATTGCAGCAGGGTTTAAAGGGCTGCTGCCGCAGGATTCAAAATTAACGCTTAGGTGTAGCGATGAAGACGGGCTGATTATAGAGGGTTGCCTGTCACGGCTTAAAGCCAGACGTCCGGATGAGCACGCGATAATTGTGCTGCATTACTTTTTTAATATCTCCAAGCGTACCCTTGCGAAGCAGGCTAAACGCGATGAAAAAATAGTAAGAATCGAAATACAGATGGCAGAAGGGTTTATTGAGGGATGTCTGGCTGCGCTGGATGTGCGGCTTGATATGGACGCAGAACTGACCCCGAAAAAAAATATTAAAAAACCTTTAATGCGGTCCGCAACTTCTTTGATATTCTGATAAGACTGATGGTTTTGAAGCAGGTTTAGTGTGCTAAAAAATAATGCTCATTGAAATTAAGAGTGCTGAAGCTATTTATTAATGGGGGCTGGGTGCGCGGTTTGATATGGACGAAAAATTTTTAAAAACTTCTCATGCGGTCCGCAATTTCTTTAGTATTCTGATAAGGTCGACTCTTGTGAAGCAGGCAGAAAACGATAAGAAGACAGAAAAAAATCAAAGCTAAGATAGCTGAAGGCTTTATTTCGGTGTGTCTGACAACGTTTAATGCAGGCATTATACGGAAGAAGAGTTGACGAAAAAAATATAAAAAAATGCTAGCGCGGTCCGCAATTTTCCGGGTAATCTGATAAGGTCGATTATCCGCTAATGCAGATTATCGGCAAAAGTCAGTTCCTGATGTGGATGTCAAAACGCCTCAGACCTCACCAGTCTGGAGGCGTTTTTTATTTATCCCCTATAAAGGATAAGTCCTCATTTATCCCCTTGTGGGGATAAGATCCTGGCCACCGTTGCCATATGTAAGGCAGTTAATCACGTAGCGCCAACGCTACTACCCTGGGAATGTAAGCAGATTTAATCCACTTTAAACAAATCCGGTGCAGCCAGAATCTGCACATAGGCTTTCTCAGGATATATCTGAGGTGCTCATTCAGGCCGATATGCGTTAACAGGCGTTAGAAAAGGCGCTGAATGCGCTGTGAAAGTCGCTTGAATGAGTTACAACCTGATCGCTCTAAATATTCTGGTGAAATGGCTCACGTCGGTGGGCCTTTTTTATTTCATCCTGCCAGCCCCCAGAATACCGTGATTTTCAGGATGGCCATCAGCGACTTTTATGCAAAAAAATCCGTACAGCGGCGTGTTCTTTCTCATTGGCTACCCAACGGCGACCAGGCTTTTGTATCTCAATAACCTGAAAGCTAACGGTCTTGTCCGGTTCAGAAAGTAGACAATGTCTAATTGGTCAAATCCCCGAACCGGGGTGGATATGTTTCGTATGAATCAACATGCAGACACTGCAATCAGCGGAGGCACCTGGATGGCAACTCTTTCGAGCCTGGCCGGTGTCGTGACACTCGACAGGGTGTACATGGTTACCGCCCTGGCAGGCTTGGTGATAGCCATCTTTGGGTATCTGGACAAACGCCGTACAGAGACATTAAAGCGCAAAGAAATTGAACAAAACATGCTTAGCGAGCAGGAGCGCCTTGAACTGGACCGCGTTCGTGCACAGGCGGTGCTTGATTACCTCAACGGGTCTAAAGACTCACCTGCTGTACAGAAATCACCCCAGGTCATTCAGGGCATTAACAGGGTGCTCGACTCCGTTAAGGATTAAACATGACGCTATCCCGACAGGTGAAAACAAAGCTAAGTGCAGCAATGCTGGCACTGATTGCTGCTGGTGCATCAGCCCCCACCCTGATGGAACAGTTTCAGAAGGAGAAAGAGGGAAGCAGCCTGACAGCTTATGCTGACGCGGGCGGCGTCTGGACGATCTGCGGTGGCGTAACACAAATAAAAGGCAAGTCAGTCCTACAGGGCATGAAACTGACAGCCGATCAGTGCCGGATCCTCGACAGAGCGGAGCAGGCTAAGGCGCTGGCATGGGTAAACAGGCATGTAACCGTTCCGCTGACGGATCCACAGAGAGTCGGAATTGCGTCGTTTTGTCCCTGGAACATTGGTCCTGGCAAATGTCTGCCGTCATCATTTTACCGTAAGCTGAATGCCGGGAATCGCAGGGGCGCATGCGCAGAGATGAAACGCTGGATATTTGACGGGGGTAAAGACTGCCGCATACGTTCCAACCACTGCTTTGGACAGGTCGTGCGTCGCGATCAGGAATCAGAGTTAACGTGCTGGGGGCTGGATCAATGAGGCGATTACTGCTGATAAGTATTGCGGTAGTGATGTGTCTGACCTGTGCAGGATTGCTGGCACGTCATTATCACGATCAGGCTGTCCTATTTGAATCTCAGCGCGACAAGGCAAAAGAACAATTGAGGCTGGCTAATGACACCATTATCAATTTGCAGATGCGCCAGCGTGATGTGGCCGCGCTTGATGCGAAATATACAAAGGAACTGGCAGAGGCTAAAGCCGGGCTTGATTCTCTTCAGCAGTGCGTTAGCGCTGGTAAGTGCAGGCTGCACCTCAACGCAACCTGCCCCAGAGTTGAGGCCACCGTCACCGCCGGCCTGGATGTTGCAGCCAGCCCCGGACTTACTGACGCCGCTCAAAGGAATTATTTCATCCTCAGAGAGCGAATCAGCCTTGCCGGAAAACAGATAGCGGGACTGCAGCAGTACATCAAAGAGCAGTGTCTGAGGTAGAGACCTGATTTTTATTTTTGTTGTACCAGGCAATTTACCCAGCCGATTCATCAGGCCCTGCATAAAGCGGGGCTTTTTTATGCGCCTGACCCCGGCATACCTCAACCCGGAGTCTGCAAAAATCGAGCCTTAAAGCCCACTTCAGAGTTGCGAATGTCTTAACCAGACTCGGCAACTCGTGGTGTAAGACCTGACGGCTCGATAACTCGCTGCATTCGCTCCTTTTGAGGTGCGTGAAAGCAGAACTGCATGGCGTAACAGCAAAATGCCAAAAAACAGTAGTCCTGTAACAAAAATTTCTGAATAGGGGCATCGAAAATACCCGGACGCTCATAGCCCGCTCCCTGAAGTCGGAAGCCCGTAAAGTCCTGAACGTTAATATATCAGGCGTTATGCCGGAACCGGCGCGGCTGGTCAGCTCGTAAGGGATGACAGCCTTCAAACACCCTCAGAGATAAGCCAGCAGCGCCGCACGAGGCAGCGTTCTACTGATGATAAATCGTCAGATATTTTTAATTGTATAAAAACTAATGACTTACTTCGAAGCAGGCAGGTGGTGCCATAAAGGACAGCATGCGTCCCGATTCATCGACGTGACAAGCCCTGGCGTCGCGACCCGTGCCGATTCCGATTTTTTACAGGTCCACTTTGGGCTAATGAAAACTGCAAGAGGGTTATCCGTTGAATAACGACAGCACGCAGCCTGGCTATCTGATCCCCACAGATACAGGCCCGGAATACGATGAGGCACTGGAGCATCAGATCAGCCGATGGATATGTGGCGTAACCGGACTGGCGACCGACATGGTGATGCCACGCTGGACAGAGCCGCAATCTCAGAAAGGTTTGACCTGGTGCGGATTTGGTTTATCAGTCACGCCGCGTGATGGCACGCCGGCAACTATTCAGGGAGATGAAAGCAGCGAGCAGTGGACATGGGAGCAGGTGACGGTGCTGAGTAGTTTTTATGGTCCGTCCGGCGCTGGCATGGCCTCACGATTCAGAGAGGGTATCGCAGTGGAACAGAATGCTGCCACGCTTCGTAGCGCGGCTGGTCTTTCACTTATCGAAACCGGGACAATCTCTGACCTGTCCCGGTTTATCGATGACGAGTGGGTGCGCCGTTATGACATTACTACGACGCTTTCCCGCAAAAATATCCGTACCTATGGCGTCAAATCGCTGGTGGACGGTTCCATATCAATCACCGGAGAATAACTTATGGCTCAGGGTTTACCTGTATCCAGCATTGTAAATGTTGACGTGATTCTGTCGCCCGCTGCGGCGGCAGGTCGTAATTTTGGTTCACTGCTCATTCTGGGCACTTCAACGGTCATTCCAATGACCGAGCGCCTGCGGCTTTATACCCGTACAGAAGACATTAGCGCGGATTTCGGGGCAGACAGTCCCGAATATGCGGCTGCGAAGGTTTATTTTTCTCAGTCACCGCAGCCGACGCAGGTCTATATCGGGCGCTGGGCAAAAACACTGGAAGCCGGCGGGGCCGGTAGCACTGAAACACTGGCGCAGGCTGTCACCGCCGTTCTTCAGTTCACCAACTGGTACGGCCTGGCCATTGCTGATAAAGACGATCTGACCGCAGCTGATATCACGGCCACCGCTGCTGCTATTCAGGCATCAGGCGAGAGCCGCATCTTTGCTGTGACTTCTGCAGATTCCGACATTCCTGATCCAGCGTCATCTACCGATATTGCATCAACGCTGAAAAAAGCGGGTTACAGTCGGACTTTCATTCAGTACTCAACAACCAGCAAATATGCTGCGCTGTCAGCATTCGGGCGCGCCTTTACGGTGAATTTCACCGGCACTAACACCACCATCACGCTGAAATTCAAAGGTGAACCCGGCGTAGCTTATGAAACGCTGAGCAATGCTGCAGCGGCAGCGATCGATGCGAAAAATGCCAACGTCTATGTCTATTACGCGAATGACACAGCAATCCTTCAGCAGGGCGTTATGGCTAACGGCGATTTCTTCGATGAACGTCATGGGCTGGACTGGCTGCAGAACTTTGTACAGACCAACTATTTCAATCTGCTTTACACCTCACAGACCAAAATTCCCCAGACTGACGCGGGCGGGACCCGGCTGCTGGCTAACGTGGAGCAGTCAATGGAGCAGGCAGAAAAGAACGGTCTTATTGCGCCGGGCGTCTGGAATGGTGGCCCGATTGGAGAGCTTTCATCCGGCGATACCCTGACAAAAGGGTATTACTGCTATATCACACCCATCGCTGAGCAGGCTCAGGCCGATCGCGATAAGCGCAAAGCTCCCCTGCTGCAGGTGGCCTGCAAGCTGGCAGGTGCTGTGCATTATGGCGATGTTCAGATCAACGTAGTCCGTTAAGGGGAATCTTATGAGTACTTATAGTTTTATTGATGTTACAGCGTCGCTGGCCGGTCCTTCAGGTGCCGTGGACCTGGGTTACGGAGCTGCAAACTCTGAGGAGGGGATTGTGGTTGCCATGACCGAGGCCAAAAACACGATGACAACGGGTGCAGATGGTGAAGGCATGCACAGCCTGCATGCGGGAAAAAGTGGCACAGTGACGATTAATCTCCTGAAAACCTCACCCGTGAATAAGAAGCTCTCAATCATGTACAACGCGCAGAGTCTTTCTTCCACGTTGTGGGGTAATAACGTGATTGTTGTGCGTAATACCGCATCCGGTGATTTGGTCACTGCGCGCGGTTGCGCTTTCCAGAAAGTACCGGACTTCAGTAACCCGAAGGTAGCAGGAACGGTAGCGTGGGTTTTTGACTGCATCAAAATCGATAAACTGCTCGGGGAATATTGATTATGGAATTTGAGATTAAAGGTGTGCGTTATCGCACCGCAAAACTCACTGTTTTTGATCAGCTTAAAGTTACCCGAAAACTGTTGCCGGTGCTGGCTGGCCTGTTTTCTGAGTTCGGCACTATTCGAAATCTTTTGCCAAAACCGGGCGATGAAAAAACGACCGACACGCTTAACAGCTATGCACCCATTTTCGAAAAGCTGCTGCCACATGTTGCGGATCAGCTGGCCGGGCTAAGTGAAGAGGATACCAACGCGATCATTTTCCCCTGCCTTGCCGTTGTGTCCCGCCATCAGGATAAAGCCTCATGGGTGCCGGTCACCAGACAGGGTGAACTGATGTTCGATGACATTGATCTCATCAGTATGCTGCAGATGGTGGGGCGGGTCGTGGGTGACAGCCTGGGAAATATTTTGCCCGCAGCCCCCGTCAGCGAGACTGCGGGCCAGTTGTAACCGGACTGATACTGGTCAGTCTGCCGGACGATGAAAACTTCCTGATGCGCCCGGTGGATGCCGGGTACATCAGTTATGACAAGCTGCTTGACGGAACTGTCGATCTGGCTGACATCGCCCGGATGAATGACTGGCTGGATATGAAGGCTGACAATGAGGAGCGTATAAGACGCTGGAGAGAGGCGAATGAACGCTGAAACAATCAAAGATTTTCTGATTAGCCTCGGGTTTAAGGTTGATGATGCGGGTGCAAAAAAATTTGATGCCACTATCGCCGCAACCACATTACAGGCCGTTAAGCTGGCCGATGCTGTTAAAGCGACTGCATTATCAGTGGTCTCATTTACGACCAAAATCGCCAGCGGACTCGATAACCTCTACTGGATGTCGCAGCGTACCGGAACCAGCGCCAGAAGTATCGAGCAGATAGGCTATGCCGTATCTCAACTGGGTGGAACAGTTGATGGGGCACGTTCATCACTGGAGGGGCTGGCACAGTTTGTCCGTAATAGCCCCGGTGCTGAAGCCTTGCTGAATCGTCTGGGTGTGAAGACGCGGGATGCCAGCGGCAATCTGCTGGACATGGCGTCTGTTTTCACCCGCGTCGTTCAGATGCTGAATAAAATGCCTCCTGACCGCGCAAATCACTATGCGCAGATGCTGGGCATTGATGAAAAGACCCTGATGGCAACGCGTCGGGATGTGGGTCGGTTCAGTACAGAGTACGCGCAGATGACCCAAGCCATCGGCTACAATCCTGACGTCGCGGCTGCCAGCTCTAACCGGTTTATGACCGCTCTGCGTTCATTCGGGCAGATGGCAGACATGACGCGGGATAAAATTGGTTCCGGTCTGGCTGACGGTCTGGCGGATTCAATTGATACGCTGACAAAGAAGGTGGTCGATAATTTTCCACTGGTTGAGCGTACGCTTACCCTCGGCATCAAGGGTATCGTATGGCTGGGGGAGGTAATTGGAAGGGTAATTTTCAGGCTGATTCAGGCGGCCGATGATATCCGGAACTGGTGGAATACCCTCGATAGCAGTACGCAGCAATTGACAGCGATACTGGGCGGGCTTGTGGTTGCCTGGGGGCTTCTGAACAGTGCGTTTATGGTCTCACCAGTCGGTATTCTTGCTTCACTGGGTATGGCAATCATTGGACTTTATGATGATTACCGAAAATGGAAAGAAGGCGGGGAATCGCTGATCGACTGGGAGGCGTGGGAGCCGGGGATTACGCAGGCCGTAAACAACATTGAGGGCATGGTCAGCAGTATTAAGGGGCTGGTGAGAGAAGCGGCTAAGTTGTTTGGTATCGATCCGAAAGCGTGGAGTCTGAAGTGGGAATTTACAGGCCTGATGCGCAACCTGGGCGATCTGAAAAAAATGCTGACGCTTCTCGGGGACCTGCTGAACGCTCTGAACGAACATCGCTGGTCTGACGCAGTCAGCATCGGCAAACAACTGTTGCAACAGGGCAGTGAGAGGCCTGATGCATTACCCGGTGTGACAGAGAATGCCCAGGCGGCCCGAAAGGAGTTTAGCGGCTTGTACCACACTATCAGGGATAAATTTAATCGCCTGCTCCTTCAGTGGTCAGGTAGCTCATCGGAGCCTCCTGCTATACCGGGCAAGACGGTAAAAGATGCAGATACACCGACTCCTGATTACAGGCCAGCGCAAAAGGGCAATGCCTTCCGTTATTCCCACCCGGCCAAAGAGGGTCTGACGCTACCGGGCGCATTGCCGCCAGCCTTTAAGATGCTGGAGCAGTTATACCAGCTACCGGAGAGGCTCTTGCGCAGTGTGGCAATCTTCGGGTCCGGAGGTAATCCCGACACCGTTTCCGGCGCGGGCGCTCATGGGCTATTTCATATTCTGCCTCTTTTCGATCGCAATTTGAGGTTGCCCGGCAATGAGGCGCTTTACCCGATAAAAGCCGCTGGCGCAGCAGAGCGATATCTTAATCAGCTACTTAAGGCTGATAACGGTGATCTGGCTAAATCACTGGCCTCTTATAACCTGGGGCTGGGCAATGTGCAGAGATATGGAATGTCACTTATGCCGGCAGAGACAAGAAGCAATCTGCCCGGAGAGATGGGCAACCTGCCGTCTTCTGGATACGGCCCGATTAGTCAGGAAACAAACATTCATGTTCATGGTGTTAACGATCCATACCGGGTAGCCACTGAGGTTGCTGATAAACAGCTGGCGGTTAACTCCCGCTTTATGCAGACCATCGTAACAGGGCCACGCTAATGGACATTCTCTCAACACTGTTTCACCAGCAGAAACGTAAAATTGAGCTGTTCGTTCCCAGTGTAGTCATTTCAGAGAAGCATGTTGACACGCTGGAAATCACCCAACATCCGGTAGAGGACAAGGCACCGATAACTGACCACGCATTCCGTCTGCCCGCTGAAGTCGTCATGGAGGTAGGCTTTGCTGGCGGGGGGTCGCTGCTTGACCTGCTGGATACTTCATCTTACGGGCTGAGTTACAAGCTGGGCCCGCAAGAGATTTATATGCAGCTTCTGGAACTCCAGCGTAGTCGCGTACCTTTCGATGTGGTCACCGGCAAACGGCTTTACCGCAACATGCTGATGCGCGTGCTGGATGTGACCACCGACAAAGCCAAAGAGAATGTATTGTCTGCCACGCTGACGCTAAGGGAGGTGTTAATTACCTCTGCGCAGAAGAACGTGATTGCAGATAAAACTAATATGAGCCAGGGGGTCAGCACCTCCGCTATTCAGAACGCCGGTGTTAAATCTCTGAAGCCTGTAAATAAGCCGGGGCTGTCCTGAATGGCTAATTTCCCAGGGGGAGTATATGCAGACCAGTGAAATTCCTTTGTCGCCGGATAACCAACAGTTCACCATTACAATTAACGGTGTCAATTACTCAATACTGATGCTGTGGCGAGATGAAGCAGGCTGGGTGATTGATCTGCTCGACAGCAGCGAGGTGGCGATTGCGACAGGTATTCCTCTCGTTACCGGTACAAACTTACTGGGACAGTCCGGCTTTTTTCATCTGGGATTTGGGCTGGTAGTGGTCTGTGATGATCCGGCGCAGAATTATCCGACACGGGATGATTTAGGGATAAAAAGCCACTTGCTGGTCATAACGGAGTAAACAGCATGTCACAGAACTGGATGCGCCATTTTGAGCTGCAAATTGTCAGTGAAAGCGGTAACGGCATCAGCCTGAGCGATTTTAAAGTAGTGTTTAATATCAACTGGACTGTAACCCGCTGGCCCGCAGCAGGAACAATAAAAATCTACAACCTCTCCACGGATACCGCATCGCGGATACTTGGTAAGGAGTTTGCGAAGGTAAAAATCATTGCCGGTTATGACGGGCTGGCCCGGAACACTGATGCCAGTCAGGTCGGTGTTGTTACTAACCTTGAGGCCGATCAGGTGGGAAAGGTTAATGGTACTAACTTTGGAGAGATATTCAGTGGGGATATCCGTTATACGCTGACAGGCCGCGACGGTCCGACGGATAACTGGATACTGATTCAGGCTGTAGACGGACATAAGGCATTTACAAATGCCTGCGTGGTTAAAACGCTGTCAGCCGGTTACAAAGTTGCCGATGTTCAGGCAGCCCTGATGCAAACGTTCAATCTGCATGGCATTACTCAGGGCATAAAGGGTAATTTTCCGGCAACCGTTTTTCCACGCGGGCGTGTACTCTATCAGCCTGCCAGAGATGTGATGGATAATGTGGCCGGACAGTGTGGTGCGACGTGGCAATTGTCTGGCGGTCAGTTACAGATGGTGCCGGTTGATAAATATGTTCGTGATCTCATCGTGCTAAACAGTGACACCGGTATGATCGGTATGCCGCAGCAGACAATGGATGCAGGCATCAATGTTTGCTGCCTGATTAATCCTAATATCCGCATCAACAGCCTGATTCAGATAGACCAGAGCTCAGTGTACCGGGCCAGTCTGTCAGAAGATAAGATTTTGAAACTACCGAAAAGGGTCAATGAAACCCGTGTAGAGGGAAAACCACCGGATGATGTTAAAACCCTTCAGCCGTCAGCCATTGCCGTCGACGGGGTCTATATTGTCTATTCTATAGACTACAGTGGCGACACGCGTGGACAGGCCTGGTACATGAATCTCATGTGCCGTGCGAAAAATAATGCGACTCTGCAGATACAGGCTGCGGATTAACATGCTCAGCCATGAGAAAGCGGGAGAACTCCTCTTAAGCTACTGACAGAATCTGTCAGCCGGCAAGCAGTAAATCATTTACGATTCTATCGGAACAATGCCGCTCCAAAGCCAAAATGCCGGTGCAGTAAAACAGCCTCAGGGGCTATGCCACTACAGTGGGCACCCTAGCGCGACCTGTCTCAAACTGGTATTAACATCCTCATTTTGAACCCGCCTGCGTGCGGGCTTTTTATTATCCGGAGTTTTCATGACAGTCTCTCCACAGTCGCTGGCAGGCGGTGAACAGCAATCCATGAAGGTACTGGCCGACAGCATTTTCTCCTCGCTGCGCGTTTCCCTGCCCGGCATTATTGAATCGTTTGACCCAAAATCCTGTACCTGCACGGTTCAGCCTGCGCTCAGAGGGCAGATCACGGACAGCAGCGGAAATTACAGCTCGTCAGCGTTACCGCTGCTGGTGGATGTCCCGGTAATTTTCCCGCGCGGCGGGGGCTGTACCATCACATTTCCGATAGCCGCAGGGGACGAATGCCTGGTGATATTTTCCGACCGCTGCATTGATTTCTGGTGGCAGAATGGCGGGGTTCAGGAAACTGTCGATCCACGCATGCACGACCTGTCTGATGCTTTCGCTATAGTCGGTCCGCAGTCACAGGCGAAAAAAATCAGTGATATTACAACAACGTCTGTACAGATTCGCACGGATGACGGTGCCAGTTTTATTGAGCTAAAACAGGATGGAAACGTCAATATCACGACTGCATTACTGACAGTAAATGGAGACGTAAAGGTAAATGGCTCGGTCACATCAACTGGCGACCAGATGGCCGCTGGCATCAGTCAGACAGGACACATGCATAGCGGTGTCCAGAAAGGGGGAAGCATCACAGGAGGTCCGCAGTGAAATACCGGCGTGAGGATGAGAAGGGCGACTATACCTTCGGTCAGGGTGATAATACCTGGCTGACTAATTCACCGGAGGCGGTGGCACTGGCAGTAAAAAACCGATTCCTGCTCTGGTACGGTCAGTGGTTTCTTGATAAATCAGAGGGAACGCCCTGGATAGAGTCAGTGTTGGGTAGGCAGCGTCCGGACACTTACAATCTGGCTATCCGCAAACGAATTCTGGAAACACGCGGCGTTAATTCCATCATCGCATTTGATACCACCCTTAACACCTCATCCCGGCGCGTACTCTTTAGCGCGACGATTGACACTCTTTACGGAACGACAACAGTCATAAGCGAGGCGTAATGGCACTCAATATAGACACACTGGGGTTATCGGCAACGATAACGGCCCAGGGCATCAGTGCGCCCGGATACCAGACTATCCTCGCCACCCTCACCGGTTATTTTCAGCAGATATATGGCAGTGATGCTTATCTGGAGCCCGACAGCAAAGACGGACAACTGGTTGCTCTGGTGGCGCTGGCTATCAACGATGCTAACAATACTGCTATACGGGTTTATAACTCTTTCTCTCCGTCCACAGGCATGGGAGCAGCCCTGACACGGAATGTTAAAATCAACGGCATTTCACGGCATGGAGCAACGAATTCGACAGTTGACGTAACGCTGACCGGCATCGCAGGAACGACCATCGTAAATGGTTCAGTGCGTGACACGAATAATATTTTATGGAACTTGCCTGCGAGCGTCGCGATCGGCATTGACGGTACAGTGTTAACGACAGCAACCTGCACAGCATCCGGTCCGGTAGCCGCAGTTAAAGGGGCTGTGAACCAGATCAACACGCCCACACGCGGCTGGATGTCCGTTATTAACGCAACCGCTGCTGCAATCGGCAGGGCGGCAGAAACCGATGCTGAATTACGTGTTCGACAGGGGCAAAGCGTTGCACTGCCGGCGTTAACCCCTTTTGAAGCGCTGGACGGTGCTATTGCCAATATAACCGGTGTTACACGCCATAAACTTTATGAAAATGACACGGGTGAAATTGATGATAATGGACTTCCTGCCCATTCCATCGCGGCAATTGTCGATGGCGGGGATGCAACAGATATTGCTCAGACTCTTCGCAAAAAGAAAACACTGGGTGCGCCCACATATGGAAAAACATCGGTCAGCCTTACAGATACCCATGGTAATCCCGTAAAAATTTCATTCTCGCGTCCGGTCGCTGTTCCCATTTTTGTCAATATTGAAATAAAGGCGTTTACCGGTTACACCAGTGCCGTTGGGGACAAAATTATCAGTGCGATGGTTAATTATATTAACAGCCTGGGGATTGGTAATAACATTTACTTCGGTCGATTATTTTCGCCAGCTAACCTGACAACGGGCACCGATAAAGACGATAGCCAGTTTTACGATATTGTCAGTATCGCTATTGGCACCAATAAAACATCTGTTACGACATCGAACATAGTCATCGCCTATGACAGCCTGGCCACCTGTACTGCGAATAATATTTCGCTCAGGGTGGTTTCATGAGCAAATATGTGGAACTGATAACTAACGTTCACAGGAATAAATCCCGTTATGCAGATCATGTCGATCTTTCAACGCGGCCACTAAGTGATGTTTCTGCCGCGCTTAATGGACTTGATGACGGCTTCGACCTTGACAGGGCAACCGGTGCGCAGCTTGACATAATAGGGGAGTGGGTGGGCCGTAACCGGCGGATAACTGCTCCAATAGACGACTATTTTTTTACACTTGATAGTGACAGCCTGGGGTTTGATTTTGGTACATGGAAGGGACGATACACCCCGGATAATGGCGCTATTGACGTGGGCGATACTGAATTCAGGGCAATGCTCCGCGCAAGAATAGGTGCAAACAACTGGGATGGTACCGTCGAAAACCTGACTCCTGTTCTGGACGGCATTTACCCGGACGGTAACATCAAACTATCATTTACAGATAATCAGAATATGACCATGAGTATCTATGTAAACGGCAGCGTTATATCCGGTATCACAAAAGAAATAATCAGGCAGGGGTTTCTTTCCATCAAACCCGCTGGCGTTTCGGTCACATACGTAATAAACGGTGAATAAGATGGCAAAAAATGATTTCAAGGCATTTGCAACGGGTGAAAATGCTAACGTTCTGACTCAGGCTGAATATGAAGAACTGGCTGCACTGCCCGCGGGATTTAGCTCAGGGATTGCCCGAAGTGAACAGCTGAATAAAGTCTGGCGACAGGCATCGACGATTGCTGCGGTAGTGTCGTCATTCATGGCTGATAAGAGCGGCGATGATGTTCTGGATGAAGGGGATATCTCAGCGCTGAAAGCAACGCTTGTAAAAGCATTACTTGCCAATTCTCGCACTCAGCTTGATGATGTTTACCTGCAGAAAGCCAGAAGTCTCGCCGATCTGCCAAATAAGCTCACCGCTCGTCAGAATCTCGAACTGGATAAAGTTGGCAATTTTGCGTCAGTACAGCAGGGCGGCGGTATTGATCAGGACATAAACAAAGTTTACATCGGCTGGAAAAAAAATGGAAAACTTGGCGTAACTGTTGACAGCACTGATGTAGGTGAGTTTTTTACCACCTCAAATCCACCTACTGCAGCCCAGTCTAAAGCCTTGTCACTTGAGGGCGGCAGCATCGGCAACAGAGGGTTGGTCTCGGCGGGTGACATAAAAGCGAATGCCAGCAATATTATCACCAGGGGCGGGGCTTATTATATTCAAAATAGTGACGGTGTGAATATTGCAGTCATCTCTGCAAGTTCCGGGGGCACAATTCAACTTCAACCGCTGGCTGGCAGGGCGGTAGTAAATGTTCAGGCAGAGTTACATGAATATAATCAGCGAACTTACAATCCTAATAATCCCCCGCCTTACCCTGTAACCAGCGTTAATGCTAAATCCGGCGCTGTCACAATTACTAAGTCAGATGTGGGTCTGGGGAACGTAGCCAATTACACTGCTATTCAGCAAGGAGGAGGGTTTGGTCAGGGCGCAAATAAGGTTTATCTTGGCTGGGGCAGTGATGGCAGACTTCGCTTTACCGTAGATAACAGCGATCAAGGCACAATTTATTCGACAAATAATCCCCCTCCATATCCTGTGACAAGCGTCAATGGCGTAGCTGGTGCCGTATCATTGCGGGATGGTTTTTCCACCGATAATGTTGGAATGTGGTGGGATTCTGTTTTATCCTCGCTGCGCGTACAAGTTGGAACATTCACGCTTGCTGCCAATGCCGCAGCATCAGTTAACATCGCATTTCCTAAAGCCTTTCCGAACAATTGTATTATCGCCATTCCGGTTCCCGATTTATCATTGGGGATTTCTCCTGCAGCTACAGAACAAATTGGGGTGTCTGCCCGTACGAATGCTACTGTCACTTTTACAAAAGGTGTCGGAGATAGCTCGGCCCGTGGCGGAAAATACTTAGCGATAGGATACTGAGGTAAGATATGGGTTACTTTTACAGTAAATATACAGGTGGTTTCTACAATGATGACGAAAAATCTGTATACGAGGATTCACTAAACGGATGGCCGAATGATGCTGTCGCTATTTCTGATTATGAATATCAGGAAATACTGGGCGGACAGGCAAAAGGCAAACAGATTTCGATAAATTCTGATGGAAAAGTTATTTTAATTTCTCCGCAGATCGACTGGCTGCTCCTGGCAGAGCAGCACCGTGAGAATTTGCTTTCAGCTGCAAACGCGGCAACTGCTGACTGGCGTACCGAACTTCAACTGGACGTCATAAGCGAAGATGATAAACCTAAGCTGATTAAATGGATGGCTTACATCAAAGTACTCAAAAACCTGGATATTAGCAGCGTCAATAATCAGGAGGATTTCGATTCTGTTACCTGGCCTGAACAGCCCGTCTGATTGAAGTCGGGTAAGTCATAATGGCTGACTTACCCTTCATTATTTATGATATGTCGATTTTGAAATGTGGTGTTTTTGTATAGTAAAACAGGGGATAAGAACAGATATCATTAAGGGTGAAACCATAAGCACCCGTTGCGTTCAGGCATTTAAAGGCGGAGACAATTCAGGCAAAATGGTTCCTGCATAGAATGGCACATAAAATGCCGACATAACAACTGTACATTTCCTGTCAGGTTGGACCGAAAAAAATAAAGATGTAGTTATTAAAGACATAATAATTAAAGATCTACATGTTGACAAAAAGCCATGAAAATCATTAGAGTTAAAAATGACAGATGATGTAAAAATCCAGTCAGGAAAATTTCCTGAAGTAGATTTAAATTTTTGGAAGTTGATAAAATAGTAAGAGGTGAAATTTCATCTGCAAGATTTTTTTTGTAAATAAAAAGATGTAAAGTTATCGATAATACGGTTTATGCAGAAAATAGCTGATCGTTAGATAGGTTTCTTCGGTAGGTATCAGAAATTTTAAGGCAGTTGATAAGGCCAGACGCTGACGCCTGACCCTTGTCATCATTAACGCCAGCAAGATTATTCTTCGATAACTGCCATAAGATCAGGTGGTATTAGTATGCCATTCTTCTAATCTCAGCACACCGCATGTTTCCCTTCACTAATACCCGCCAGTCGGGTGGCATTTTCCTTCTTCGAAAATCGATTAAACCTTTCTTTCCACCTTTGCTGTCAAAATGTGACGCAGAACCTCTTAGCTTTTACTCTTCTCGATTTCCTGCTCCTGGTCCAAATCGCTACTGTCACTCAGCAATCCCTCTTACACAGTGGAGTCTGGATCTTAAATGTGATTAGATGCCTGCATCGGCCAGCCGACGAAGTGCCGCCATGAATCCCAGGGAAAATATTGTCAGCCAGTTCAGTGCGTTGTCGCCTGAGTTACAACGCGCTGCCGAGTTCTCACTCCAGAATACGAATCAGCTTGTGGTGCAATCCATGCGTGCTTTTGCCACAGAAGCGGGGGTGAAGCCTGCCACGCTGCTGCGACTGGCACAGCGCCTGGGTTATGAAGGCTGGGGTGAACTTAAAGACGCGTTTATTGATGATATGGGTCTGCGCGATGATACGTATGTATCCAAAGCGGAAAAGCTGATCGCAAAACCGACATAACCTCAGCTCTACGAAAAGGCCTTTCAGGCGCATCAGGCCAACCTTGCGGCGACGCAGCATGGAAACCATCAGAAGATGGACCAGGCCGTCACCCTGCTGGATGCGGCGGAAAACGTCTATATCTGTGGATTTCGTGCCAGTTTTCCCATCGCCTGGTCACTGTTTTATATCTATCGGTTATTTAACCGCCAGGTTTCATTGATTGATGGCCTGGCGAGCAATATTGAAGTCTTTACCCGCGAACTGACGGCGCAGGACGCAATTCTGCTGACCAGTTTTGCCCCTTATTCACGCGAATCGCTGACGGTGTTACAGGCTGCCCGGCAGGCAGGCGCGAAAATCGTCGCCATTACGGATTCGCCGGTTTCCCCTCTGGCGAAGGCCGCCGACTGTACCTTGCTCTTCTCGGTAGAGAGTCCCTCTTTCTTTCCTTCTGTGGTTTCCGGTATGGGGCTGGCCGAATGTCTGCTGGCGATGCTGGTGGCCCGTCATGGCCGCGAGGCGGTCAGCAAAATCGAAAATGCCGAACGCTACCTGATTGGTTCAGGCGCCTATGTGGTGCCTGGCAAACCCTGAAAGAAGATCCGTTTGTATCTGTTACAAGAAAATAGGATGCATATGTATCATTCTTGCATTGATGTGATCCAAATGGATCCGGCAAGATGCGCTGAGTTATCGTAGTGTATTCAGGAGCATGACCCATATCATTCACCGCAGTCTGCGCAGCACGCCCGCCGTGTCAACCGGTGCACACGGCGCGTACCTTTCTGATTCACAAGAAAAAAAGTATCTGGATGCCTGCGGAGGCGCTGCGGTTTCCTGTTTAGGTCACGCGCATCCTGACGTGCTGGCAGCGATGCATCGTCAGATCGACCAGCTCGCGTATGCACATACCGGTTTTTTTACCAGCGACACGGTTGAACAACTCGCGGAACATCTGAACCGCCATGCGCCTGGCGATCTCAATTATGCCTATTTCGTTTCGGGGGGTTCTGAGGCGGTAGAAACGGCGCTGAAACTGGCCCGGCAATTTTTCGTTGAAATCGGTCAGCCGTCCCGTACTCGTTTTATTGCCCGCCAGCAGAGTGACCACGGGGACAGGCCGTTTTACAGGATTTGGTGAGTAAATAAATAATCCAGACCTGGCGAGAGGATCGCCGGAGGAAAACGTTGTAAACCCGCTCAGGCGGGTTTTTTATCGCCAGCGGGTGTACGACTATCCGCCGCGTTTGCGTCCTGTTGCTGGCTGTCTGCCTTCACGTACAGGCGTTTTTAATGGTCATCCAGGACTTTCAGCAAAAGCCGCAACACAATCTGCGCGCTATCCGTTACGCTGCCACAGCCGATGTCTGTCATGAGAGGAGGTTGAGTTAAATCGTCCCGGATTTCCGCTGTTCATCCCCACAGCGTTTACACTGAAAGCAACGTCGCCTGGAATTTACCCTATGAAACGCAATCAGATTCTTACTTTAAGCCTGATACTGACTGTGCTGTGCAGCGGTAACGCTGTGGCCAGCGCATGCCGCGCTGACAACGCCGCCGTGGTCAACAGCAACACCCTGATTTTGCTGGGCGGCAATGCGAAAGGCGCAGTGAAGCAGGTGATTGCAGGTGAATTTGGCAAAGATGTGAATTCGCAAAAGCGGGTGCTGGGTCAGTTTGATGCCTGCGGTGAACTGACGGTGGCCGACGTCAGCTATGATAAAAGTGAACGTAACGTGATCCTCAGCATGGAGCAACACATCGCCAGGGTTCAGGGCGGCTGGGTGGCTGAATATGCATATCTGGTCAAAGTGCTGAAAGAGGGCAGGGAAGTCGTTGTTGATAACCGGCAGGGAACGATTAACTGGCAGAAAGGCGAGCATGGCAATATTACCAGCGCCTCCGACAGATTTACCAGCATGGGTAGAACCGGCTTTACCGACACCACCTATCGCTACGATCGCCAGCTACGACTGGAGAAGAGTGTGGCACGTGGCAGCGATCCGCTCACTAACGGCGAGTTCCATTACCACTGGAATCCAAAGGGCCTGGTGACGCGCACCACCTCTGCCCGGGGGACCGACGAATACACCTACGATCCCCAATGGCGTGAAGTGCGGCTCAACGGCACGGCGACCACACCGCTGAGCACTGTACGCTCGGTTGATGAGTGTCAGTCCTGGGATGAGGTCGGTAACTGTACCCTGAGCTATCTGCATGAAACCGAAATCTTCACGCGCGGCACTATTGAGCGCCATCTCAGTTCCGCTTACAAGTATGAGTACTGGGATGCGAAGCCTGCAGCGGACGAATAACAGGCGACCCGCGGATCGCCTGTTGGCGGCTTATTTCACTGTCTGACTAAAGGCATCCAGCGCCAGCAGCGCGTTGGCAATATCCTCCGGCGCAAGATGAGGGTTAAGGTTTTTCAGCGTATCGCCGTCGCTGTTTGCCAGGGCACCGATCTTCACCAGATCCTCCCAGCTTTCATTCTCCAGATGCATCTCCCTGAGCGTCGTCGGCATGTTGATTGCCCGATAGAAGCGAATATAGCGGGCAATCTCTTCATCCGGGCGCTGCTCCAGCACCATCTGTGTCAGCGTGCCATAGGCCACTTTCTCGCCGTGCGTCAGATGGTGGATCTCGCCATCAATCGCGGTAAACCCGTTGTGGATCGCGTGCGCCCCAGCCAGCCCGCCATTTTCAAAGCCCAGCCCCGAGAGCAGCGTGTTCGCCTCGACCACCGCCTCCACGGCGGGCGTGACACGCTTTTCCGTCACGGCGATGTAGGCGCTGTAACCCCACTTCAGCAGCGTCTCTTCACAGGTGCGGGCAATCGCCAGTCCGGCGAGGGTCGGATCCCCGTTCACCATCGATTTGGCATGGGAACGCGCCACCGCCTGCGCTTCAACCCAGGTGGCCAGGCCATCGGCAATGCCCGATGCAAAGAGGCGGGCCGGGGCGCTGGCGCAGACCGCCGTGTCCACCAGCACCAGGTCAGGGTTTTTACTGTAAAAGCGATAGCTCTCGAAAACCCCGCTGTCGGAATAGATCACCGACAGGGCGCTGCAGGGCGCATCGGTGGAGGCGATCGTCGGCACGATCGCCACCGGCTGTTTCAGCTCATCCGCTATGGCCTTCACGGTGTCCAGTGTTTTACCGCCGCCCAGCCCGACCACCACGTTACAGCCCTGATCCTGCGCCAGCCTGCTGAGGCGGGTGATCTCATTGCTGGAGGCTTCACCGTTAAACTGCTGCCAGCTGAAGCCGACTCCGGCCGATGTCAGCGTCTGCTGCGTGCGCTCACCAATCAGTGTCCAGACAACCTCGTCCGCCACCAGAAACGCCTGGTCGCCCAGTTCTGCCAGCCAGGTGCCCAGTTCATCCAGCACACCGGCGCCCTGCACATATTTTCGGGGTGACGAAAAAATAAATTTGCTCATAACCACAACTCCGTGACAGGAATGAATTAACCTGATCCAGCCTGGCACATTCTGGTCATCCTGTGAGCGGCTCCCCGAACGGTTTCGCGGTGTGACACCCTGTAAAGATCGATGGAGAGGTAATCATGACCGCCACGCTGTTCTCTTTTCTGTTTGCGATAACCATTCTGACGCTGACTCCGGGCTTTGATACGGCACTGGTGCTGCGCACCGCGCTTGCGCAGGGCTGGCAGCGCGCCTGGGCCACCGCTTCTGGCGTAACGCTGGGCTGTCTGCTCTGGGGGATTGCGGTGGGATTCGGGCTGGGCGCGCTGCTGATGGCCTCTGAACTCGCCTATAACCTGCTGAAGTGGACTGGCGCAGGCTGGCTGCTTTATCTGGGGGGCAGGTTACTGCTTAACCCGCGCCAGCAGCCGGTGACAACGGAAGAGAGCACGCCATTCAGGCCGCAGGGTTATCTGGCCTGCTTTCTGCGGGGATTAACGGGAAATCTGCTGAACCCGAAAGTGGGCGTGTTTTATGTCACCTTCCTGCCGCAGTTTATTCCGGCAGGGGCGTCAGTCGCGCTCTGGTGCACGCTGATGGCGCTGGCGCATATGGTGCTGGGGCTGGTCTGGAATGCGGTGCTGATTGCGGGCAGCCACTACTTTGCGCGGCATCTGCGCAAACCGCCGATCCTGAAGGTGATGGATCGCCTGACCGGCTGCGTGTTTATTGGATTTGCGGCGAAACTGGCGTTGTCTCGCCGCTAGGGCATTAAGGTTTGGTGGCGACCAGTACGGCGCGCAGGGGCGCGGGGTAGCCTTCCACCGTTTTGCCGGGATCGTCGGGATTGAGGAATTCCGCCAGCGACTCGCTGGTCATCCAGTCGGTGCGGCGCTGCTCTTCCGTGGTGGTGCGGGCGAAATCGACGATGCGTACATCGACAAACCCGCTTTTTTCCAGCCAGCTTTTCAGCGCTTCCGCGGAAGGAATGAAAAACACGTTGCGCATCTGGGCATAGCGTTCACCGGGCACGAGCACCTGATTCACATCGCCTTCAATCACCAGCGTTTCCAGCACCAGCTCGCCGCCGCTCACCAGCTGATTTTTCAGCTGTAACAGGTGATCCAGCGGGGAACGACGGTGATAGAGCACACCCATTGAAAAGACGGTATCAAAAGCCTGTAACGCGGGCAGCTGCTCAATACCCAGCGGCAGCATGTGCGCCCGGCGATCGTCATTCAGCAGCTTACGCACCGCTTCAAACTGCACCAGGAACAGCTGCATGGGATCGATGCCGACCACCATCTGCGCCCCTGCGCCAATCATCCGCCACATGTGATAACCGCTGCCACAGCCGACATCCAGCACCGTCCGGCCCGCCAGTGGGGAGATGTGCGGAATCACGCGTTCCCACTTCCAGTCTGAGCGCCATTCGGTGTTGATGTGGGTGCCATAGAGGAAATAGGGGCCTTTGCGCCACGGCATCAGGTTGCGCAGCAACTTCTCAATGCCCTGACGATGGCGGTCGCTGATGTCATCGCGGTCGGCGGTCACGCTGTGCAGCAGGTCGAGCTTTTGCGGTTCCAGCAGCGGCAGATACTCCAGCGACTTGTACCAGTCACGGAAGTGCCCATGCAGGTTTTCACGCTGCCATTCGCTGATCTGTGCCGGTAACACTTCCAGCCACTTCGCCAGCGGGCCCACGGCGATTTGCTGATAAAAACGCCCAAAATCAATCATTTCAACGCCACCAGAGATCCAAAGTTAAAGCACTGGAACCAGAGTTCGGCGTGCGGGAAACCGGCCTGTTTCAGGCGGGCTTTATGGGTTTCAACGCTGTCCGTCAGCATCACATTTTCCAGCATGCTGCGCTTCTGACTGATCTCCAGTTCGCTGTAGCCGTTGGCGCGTTTGAAGTCGTGGTGCATGTTGAACAGCAGTTCGCCGACATCGGCATCTTCAAAACTGAACTTCTCCGACAGCACCAGCGCGCCACCGGGTTTCAGCCCCTGCCAGATCTTCTGCAGCAGCGCCAGGCGGGCAGGCGGCTCCAGAAACTGCAGCGTGAAGTTAAGCACCACCAGCGAGGCGTTTTCGATGGGGATATCGCGGATATCCGCCTCCAGCACCGTGACCGGCGTGTCAGCGCGAAAGGCATCCAGATGGCGACGGCAGCGCTCGACCATTGCCGGAGAGTTATCCACGGCAATAATCTGGCAACCCGGCACATGGATATTGCGGCGTACTGAGAGGGTCGCCGCGCCCAGCGAACAGCCCAGATCGTAAACCTGGCTGTCCGGAGTGACAAAACGTTCAGCCAGCATACCAATCATCGAAATGATGTTGGAGTAGCCCGGCACCGAGCGCTGAATCATGTCAGGAAAGACTTCAGCAACGCGCTCGTCAAAGGTCCAGTCGCCCAGTTTTGCAATGGGCGCTGAGAAGAGTTGATCGCGGTCAGACATATCGAAAATCCGAAGAGACGACGGAAAGGGCGCTATTCTGGCAGAAAGTGGGGCGGGCTGCACCCCTTAACCCCGGCTGGCTTAATGCAGCGACAGAACCAGATCCCACGGCAGGTAGATCAGGTTGAAAATCACCATGCCGCACAGCGAAAACAGCGTCAGCATCATGCCATATTTGCGTCCCGCCATTGCGCTGCTGCGCAACCCCCAGGCGTGCAGCAGACGGCTGATGAAAAACAGCAGGCCGGTGAGATGCACCATCCAGATGTCGGCGCCGTTCATCTCCATCATGACCAGCAGCAGCAGCGCCAGCGGAACGGTTTCGATGGCATTACCGTGAATCCGGATCGCCATCTTCAGATCGTGATAGCCGCCGTCGCCATAGGCTACATGATAGAAACGACGATAACGCACCACGTCCAGCGTGAATTTCATCACCAGTATTGCACCCAGTACCACATATAATGCGCTAATCATCGGGACTCCTGTCACCGTCGGTAAAGTGGTTAGTCTAGCCAGTGGATCGGGCGCTGTCCTGTTACGTGTTCAAAACAGTGAGGTCTGTTGCGGCCAGTCTGGTCCGCTGCCAATGCCGGGGTCGATCTGCTGCAGCTGGGGCCAGAGTGCCTGAACCAGCGGAAAGACCTGGCCCATATCGGGCGTATGCAGAAACAGCATCACGTCACCCTGTTGCTGCCAGGTCATCAGCTTATCGTGCCAGATCTGAAACAGCGGCACGCTCTCTTCCACGCTGTCGCTGCCGATAAACCGCACCATCGGCTGCGAACCGGTGCGCAGGGCGTGCGGCGGCACCCTGGGCTTCTGGGAACGTGCGACCAGCGCCGCCGGACTCTGCGAGGTGGAGGCGTGGACCGGGCGGCTGTCGAGCATCACGCGGTTAACGCCGCGCGCCAGCAGACCCCGATTCAACGCCCGCTCCGCGTCGCCTTTGGCAAAGAACGCCGGATGGCGGACCTCGACGCCATAGTGAAAACGACGCGGCAGGCTGTCCAGAAACTGCCAGAGCGCATCCAGCTCCGCCGGTGAGAAGCTGGCCGGCAGCTGCAGCCAGTACTGCCCGATACGGTCGGCCAGCGGCTCCATCAGGCGCAGGAAATCGGTCAGCAGATCGTCGCTGTGTTGCAGCGCTGCCTGATGGCTGATGGTGTTGGGGAACTTAAAGCAGAAGCGAAACGCCTCGTGCGTCATGTCGCGCCAGCGCATCACCGTTTCGGCACCGGGCAGCGCATAAAGCGTGGTATTTCCCTCCACACAGTGGAAATAGCGGGCATAATCCGCCAGGCTCCCGATACCCCAGCGTTTCCAGTGTGAATGCTGCCACTGAGGCAGGCCAATACGAAGTGTCACGCGCGCTCCTGACGACAGGTTAAGATAGCCCATTATCCGTCAGCGTCGGGCTGAGGGGCAAATGCACACAGGAAATCGGCGCTTTGGCGTGGATCTGCTTATCCTGCCTGCCTTTTTCCATTATAATAGCCGCCATTTTTACGACAGCATCACATAAGGCAACGCGGCTGGATGCTGTCAGCTGCAGCGGCGAAGTTAAAAGGATAGTGTTATGCGTACAGAATATTGCGGACAGCTCAATCTGTCTCATGTGGGTCAGCAAGTCACGCTCTGCGGCTGGGTAAACCGCCGTCGCGATCTGGGCAGTTTGATCTTTATCGATATGCGCGACCGCGAAGGTATCGTGCAGGTGTTTTTTGATCCCGATCGTGAGGACGCGTTTAAGCTGGCTTCTGAACTGCGTAACGAATTCTGTATCCAGATCACCGGTACCGTGCGTGCGCGTGATGAGAAGAACAAAAACAGCGACATGGCGACCGGTGAAGTGGAGGTATTTGCCCAGGCGCTGACCATCATCAACCGCTCTGAGCCGCTGCCGCTGGACTCGAACCAGACCAACAGCGAAGAAGCGCGTCTGAAGTACCGCTACCTGGATCTGCGTCGCCCGGAGATGGTGACGCGCCTGAAAACCCGCGCAAAAATCACCAGCTTTGTCCGTCGTTTTATGGATGACGAAGGTTTCCTGGATATCGAAACCCCGATGCTGACCAAAGCGACCCCTGAGGGCGCGCGTGACTATCTGGTGCCGAGCCGGGTGCACAAAGGCAAATTCTATGCACTGCCGCAGTCACCCCAGCTCTTTAAACAGCTGCTGATGATGTCCGGTTTTGACCGCTACTATCAGATCGTCAAATGTTTCCGCGATGAAGATCTGCGCGCCGACCGTCAGCCAGAATTTACACAGATCGACGTCGAAACCTCCTTCATGACCGCGCCTCAGGTGCGTGAAATCATGGAACGTTTAATCCGCAACCTGTGGCAGGACGTGCAGGGCGTTGATCTCGGTGAGTTCCCGCAGATGACCTTTGCGGAAGCGATGCATCGCTACGGTTCCGATAAGCCGGATCTGCGTAACCCGATGGAGCTGGTGGACGTAGGCGACCTGCTGAAAAACGTGGAGTTTCAGGTCTTCTCTGGCCCGGCGAACGACGCCAAAGGCCGCGTAGCCGCGCTGCGTGTGCCAGCCGGTGCGCAGCTGAGCCGCAAGCAGATTGATGAGTACGGCAAGTTCGTCGAGATTTACGGCGCGAAAGGCCTGGCGTGGATGAAGGTCAATGTCCGTGCTGACGGCGCTGAAGGCGTCCAGAGCCCGGTCGCCAAATTCCTGAACGCGGAGATTGTCGAAGGTATCCTGAGCCGTACGGGTGCGCAGGATGGTGACATCATCTTCTTCGGGGCCGACCGCGCCAAAGTGGTGGCCGATGCTCTGGGTGCACTGCGCCTGAAAGTGGGCCGCGATCTCAGCATCACCGACGAGAACGCCTGGGCACCGCTGTGGGTCATTGACTTCCCGATGTTCGAAGAGGACGAAGAGGGCGGTCTGGCGGCGATGCACCATCCGTTCACCGCACCGAAAGAGATGAGCGCCTCAGAGCTGGCCGCCGATCCTACCCGTGCCGTGGCTAACGCCTACGACATGGTGATCAACGGCTACGAAGTGGGTGGCGGTTCCGTGCGTATCCACAACGGCGAAATGCAGCAGACGGTCTTCAGCATTCTGGGAATTGAAGCGCACGAGCAGCGCGAGAAGTTCGGCTTCCTGCTGGACGCGCTGAAATTCGGTACGCCACCGCATGCAGGCCTGGCCTTTGGCCTGGATCGTCTGACCATGCTGCTGACCGGCACCGACAACATCCGTGACGTGATCGCCTTCCCGAAAACCACGGCAGCAGCCTGCATGATGACCGAAGCACCAAGCGAAGCGAACCCCGCTTCTCTGCTGGAGCTGGGCATTCAGGTCGTGAAAAAAGAAAAGCTCGAGAACAAATAATGGGCTACAAACACCCGGTTTCAGTGCTGGTCGTGATTTCGGCGCGGGACACTGGCCGGGTGTTAATGCTGCAGCGGCGTGACGATCCCACGTTCTGGCAGTCGGTGACCGGCAGCCTGGAACCGGGGGAGTCGCCGCTGGCGACCGCCTGTCGTGAAGTGAATGAAGAGGTCGGCATCGACGTCGTGGCTGAGCGGCTGGAGATGGAGGATTGTCAGCGTCAGATTGACTTTGAAATCTTCCCCCATTTCCGCCATCGCTACGCGCCGGGTGTCACCCACAATCACGAGCACTGGTTTCGCCTGCAACTGCCGCAGGAGCGGGCGATCGCCCTGACCGAACATCTGGCGTTTCGCTGGCTGACGGCGGCAGAGGCAGCAGCATTAACCCGATCATGGAGTAACCGCCAGGCGATTGAAGAATTTGCCTGAATGCGCGCCACCGCCCGCTTTTCCGGCGGCCGGTCGCGTAAATTTTATCAATATGGTGAGTTTTAACAGGACTGCACCAGGCTATTAAACAGTCAGGCGTAATCGGTGCCGCGAGGTTGTCCGCCGCCAGCGTGAAGTCGTCAGCGCACGATTCACGAAGCTCGCCCCGCCAGGGACGCCCTCATCGGGCATACAGGCAGATCCTGTAAGAGCCGGGCCGGAGGCGCAGTCCGCAGCGCAGAGAGTCTGCACCCTGTAAAAGATCGGAGAAAAGAGAAATGGCTGGACACAGTAAGTGGGCAAACACCAAACACCGTAAAGCGGCACAGGACGCCAAGCGCGGCAAAATCTTCACCAAAATTATTCGTGAACTGGTGACGGCCGCCAAGCTGGGCGGCGGGGATGCGGGCTCTAACCCGCGTCTGCGTGCCGCGATGGATAAGGCGCTGGCGAACAACATGACGCGTGACACCATGGATCGCGCTATTGCCCGCGGCGTGGGCGGCGAAGACAACGCCAACATGGAAACCATCATCTATGAAGGTTACGGTCCGGGCGGCTCCGCCATCATGATCGAATGCCTCAGCGACAACCGTAACCGTACCGTGGGCGAAGTGCGTCACGCCTTCACCAAAACCGGTGGCAACCTCGGTACTGACGGCTCGGTAGCCTACCTGTTTAACAAGAAGGGCGTGATCTCCTATGCACCGGGTCAGGATGAAGATGCGGTGATGGAAGCGGCGCTGGAAGCGGGTGCCGAAGATGTCGTCAGCTATGACGACGGCGCGATCGATGTGTTCACCGCCTGGGAAGAGATGGGCACGGTGCGTGATGCGCTGGAAGCCGCAGGCCTGAAAGCCGATACCGCCGAAGTGTCGATGATCCCGACCACCAAAGCGGAAATGGATGCCGAGACCGCGCCAAAACTGCTGCGTCTGATCGACATGCTGGAAGATTGCGACGATGTGCAGGAGGTTTACCACAACGGTGAAATCTCAGACGAGGTGGCGGAAACGCTGTAATGGCGTCTGCTGTCATCACGTTAACCGGAGAGGCGTAATGTCGATTATCCTGGGGATCGATCCCGGCTCACGCATCACCGGTTATGGTGTTATCCGTCAGACCGGCCGCCAGCTCACTTATCTGGGCAGCGGCTGTATCCGTACCAATACCGCCGAGCTGCCCGCCAGACTGAAGCTGATCTATGCGGGCGTCTGCGAAATCATCACGCAGTTTTCGCCCGATTTCTTCGCCATCGAACAGGTGTTTATGGCGAAGAATGCCGACTCAGCGCTGAAGCTGGGCCAGGCGCGCGGGGCCGCCATTGTGGCTGCGGTGAACCACGATCTGCCGGTGTTTGAGTACGCCGCGCGTCAGGTTAAACAGACCGTGGTCGGCATCGGCAGCGCCGAAAAAAGTCAGGTGCAGCACATGGTGCGAACCCTGCTCAAGCTGCCAGCCAACCCGCAGGCGGATGCCGCCGATGCACTGGCAATTGCTATCACCCACTGCCACGTCGCGCAGAATGCGGCGCGGATGAGTGACAGCAAACTGGTGCTGACGCGCGGACGATTACGTTCGGGTTAGTAACGCAGACGCAGGGCTGCCGCTCAGGCTGGATATTCATCCAGCCTTTTTTATGTTATAAATTCCGCCACATTCGTCAGTTAAGGAAGCATTCAGGTGATAGGTCGTTTACGGGGCAATATTCTGGAAAAGCAGCCGCCGCTGGTGCTGCTTGAGGCACACGGCGTAGGCTATGAAATTCACATGCCCATGACCTGTTTTTATGAGCTGCCTGAACTTCAGCAGGAAGCGGTGATCTTCACCCACTTCGTGGTGCGTGAAGACGCGCAATTGCTGTTTGGTTTCAACAGCAAGCAGGAGCGTGCGCTGTTTCGCGAGTTAATCAAAGTCAACGGCGTCGGGCCAAAGCTGGCGCTGGCGATCCTCTCCGGCATGTCGGCGCAGCAGTTTGTGACGGCGGTGGAGAAAGAGGAGATCGCCTCGCTGGTGAAACTGCCGGGCGTGGGTAAAAAGACCGCCGAGCGCCTGGTGGTAGAGATGAAGGATCGCTTCAAGGGGATGCACGGCGACCTGTTTGGCGGCGACTCCGCCTTTACCCTCACCACACCGGGTCCGGAGCCGGAAACGAACGACGCCGAATCCGAAGCGGTTGCAGCGCTGGTATCCCTGGGTTATAAACCGCAGGAAGCGAGCCGCATGATCAGTAAAGTCGGTCGACCGGATGCGGATTGCGAAACGCTGATCCGCGAAGCGCTCCGCGCCGCCATTTGAGGTAAGTCATGATTGAAGCCGACCGTCTGGTCTCTGCTGCCAGCGTTAACGAAGAAGAGTTAATCGACCGCGCGATACGTCCGAAACTGCTGAACGAGTATGTCGGTCAGCCGCAGGTGCGCGAGCAGATGGAGATTTTCATCAAGGCGGCGCAGCTGCGCGGCGATGCGCTCGATCACCTGCTGATTTTCGGGCCGCCAGGGCTGGGGAAAACCACGCTGGCGAACATCGTGGCCAACGAGATGGGCGTGAATCTGCGCACCACTTCCGGCCCGGTGCTGGAGAAGGCCGGCGATCTGGCCGCGATGCTGACCAACCTCGAACCGCATGACGTACTCTTTATCGATGAAATCCACCGCCTCTCACCGGTGGTGGAAGAGGTGCTCTATCCGGCGATGGAAGACTATCAGCTGGACATCATGATTGGTGAAGGGCCTGCCGCGCGTTCGATCAAGCTCGATCTGCCGCCGTTTACCCTGATTGGTGCCACGACCCGCGCAGGCTCGCTGACGTCGCCGCTGCGCGACCGTTTCGGCATCGTCCAGCGGCTGGAGTTCTATCAGGTAAAAGATCTGCAGCACATCGTGGGCCGCAGCGCCGCCTGTCTCGGCCTGGCGCTGAGTGATGACGGGGCGCTGGAGATTGCCCGCCGTGCGCGCGGCACACCGCGTATCGCCAACCGCCTGCTGCGCCGGGTGCGTGACTTTGCCGAGGTGCGCGCCAACGGCGACCTCAGCGGTGAAGTCTCCTGCAGCGCGCTCGATATGCTTAACGTCGACAGTGAAGGGTTCGATTACATGGACCGCAAGCTGCTGCTGGCGATCATCGACAAGTTTATGGGCGGGCCGGTCGGGCTGGACAACCTCGCGGCGGCGATCGGTGAAGAGCGCGAAACCATCGAGGATGTGATTGAACCCTTCCTGATTCAGCAGGGTTTCATTCAGCGCACGCCGCGTGGCCGTCTCGCCACGCAGCATGCTTACCGTCACTTCGGCATCACGCGCGAAGAGTAGTTACATCGCCGGTTTGCGCACCATGCTGATGATGAACAGGATGGCGGCGCAGAGCACCACGGACGGACCGGCGGGGGTGTCGTAGAAGGCGGAGAAGGTCAGACCGCCGGTAACGGCAACGACCCCGATGAGCACGGCGGTGGCCGCCATGCCTTCCGGCGAGCGCACGAAACGACGGGCGGTCGCGGCCGGGATGATCAGCAGTGAGGTGATAATCAGCGCGCCGACAAACTTCATGGCCACCCCGATGGTCAGGGCCGTGACCAGCATCAGGATCAGGCGGGTACGCTGAATGTTCACGCCATCGACCTGCGCCAGCTCCGGGCTGATGGTCATCGACAGCAGGGCACGCCACTGCCACGCCATCACCAGCAGCACGACAACCACGCCGCCGCCCATCATCCAGAGATCGTCCGGCGTGACCGCCAGCAGATCGCCAAACAGATAGGCCATCAGATCCACGCGCACGTTCTTCATCAGGCTGACCACCACCAGGCCCAGCGACAGGGCACTGTGCGCCATGATGCCCAGCAGGGTATCGATAGCCAGATGCGGACGGCGCTCCAGCCAGACCAGCCCCAGCGCCAGGCAGACGGTGACCATAATCACCGCGTAGTAAGGGTTTACGTTCAGCAGCAGGCCAAAGGCCACGCCGAGCAGCGAGGCGTGCGCCAGCGTATCGCCAAAGTATGACATCTTGCGCCAGACCACAAATGAACCCAGCGGGCCGGCCGCCAGCGCCAGCATCACGCCGCCAATCCAGCCCGGTAATAACAACTCAATCATGATGAACCCTGTCCTTTGCGTAAAACGATACGTCCCTGAAGGTCGTGACGGTGATTGTGATGGTGA
>Ga0157360_1000102_pt1 | contig 46962 bp, 43 predicted proteins | sample AttlaeALBM1_FD_111483 | JGI IMG/M metagenome (GOLD analysis project Ga0157360, IMG submission 111483) | Fungus gardens microbial communities from leaf cutter ant in Ribeirão Preto, State of São Paulo, Brazil - Atta laevigata ALBM1 | ecosystem: Host-associated > Fungi > Mycelium > Unclassified ...
GTCTTCCACCAACTATCGTATCGCTCTCGAGCGCGTCGAGAAGGCTCTTCGTTATGCCTATCGCGACCGTCGCAACAAGAAGCGCGATTTCCGCGCTCTGTGGATCCAGCGTATCAACGCTGCCGTTCGCGAGCAGGGTCTGACCTACAGCAAGTTCATCAATGGTCTTGCGAAGGCCGGTATCGAAATCGACCGTAAGGTTCTGGCCGCCATCGCATTCGATGACGCAGCAACCTTTGCAGAGATCGTGAAGCTGGCCCAGATGGCCCTTGAGCAGCCTGCCCAGGAGCAGACGGCCCAAGCCTGATCTGCCGCTTTTCGGATTTGCCGATTTGATAGAAAACGGGTCGTCCTGTATCAGGACGGCCCGTTTTCTTTTTTGATGATACCACCAGACGCATGATGGGACAGGTAGTGATGAGCGATGATCTGGAAGCGCTGAGAAGCGAAACTCTCGAAGCGTTGGCGCAGGCCCAGGATCACGCTGCCTGGGATGCCATCCGTGTCGGGGTATTGGGTAAATCGGGACGGTTGACCCGTCTGCTCAAGGAACTGGGCAAGATGAGCCCCGAGGAGCGCAAGGAGCGTGGACAAGCGCTCAACCGTCTGCGTGACGCTCTGAATACTGCGGTCGAACAGCGTGGGCAGGAAATTGCCGAGGCTGTCCTCGAATCGCGTCTCAAGTCAGAGCAGGTTGATGTGACTCTGCCTGCCCCCGCGACTCCGACAGGTCTCATTCATCCGATCAGCCGCACTATCGAGGAGATGACGGCCATTTTCGGTGCGATGGGCTTCAATGTTGCCGAGGGGCCGGATATCGAGTCCCAGTGGCACAATTTCTCGGCCCTCAATACGCCGGACCATCATCCGGCGCGTACCGAGCATGATACATTCTATTTGCCCGCAGTGAATGAAGACGCGCCAGCGCGTGTGCTGCGTACCCAGACTTCGGGCGTACAGATCCGTACCATGCTGACTGAAGAGCCGCCGATCCGTATCATTGCGCCGGGTCGCACCTATCGTGCCGATCATGATGCCACGCACTCACCAATGTTTCATCAATGTGAAGGACTTGTCATCGACAAGGGCATCACCCTTGGTCATCTCAAGGGGTGTCTGATCGAATTCCTGCGCGTGTTTTTTGACAAGCCCAATCTGCCGGTACGGTTCCGTGCCTCCTACTTCCCGTTTACCGAACCCTCGATGGAAGTTGATATCGGCTGGTCGCGCCAGACGGGCGAAATCGGTGGCGGTACTGACTGGCTGGAAGTGCTCGGCTCAGGAATGGTGCATCCGCGCGTTCTGGCCAATTGCGGGCTCGATCCATCTGTCTGGCAAGGCTTCGCCTTCGGCATGGGAATAGAACGTCTGACCATGCTCAAGAACGGTATCCCCGATCTGCGCTCCTTCTATGAGAGCGATCTGAGATGGCTGCGCCATTATGGCTTCTCTGCCCTGTCATCCGCCAGCCTCGCCGAAGGAGTCTGAAACAATGAAATTCACCCTCTCCTGGCTGCGTGAGCATCTCGATTTCACGGCATCGCTCGATGAGATTCTTGCGACACTCAATACCATCGGTCTTGAAGTCGAAAGCGTCGAGAACCCGGCAGACTCCCTGCGCGGTTTCCGCGTCGCAAAGATTCTGGAGGCACATCGTCATCCCGATGCTGACCGTCTCCAGGTCTGTGTTGTGGCTGCGGGCGGAGGTTACGAAAAGGTACAGGTCGTTTGCGGGGCGCCCAATGCGCGCGCCGGGTTGCATGTCATTTTCGCTCCGCCGGGCACCTACGTGCCGGGCAGCGATATTACCATCAAGGCAGGCAAAATCCGCGGACAGGAAAGCGGTGGCATGCTTTGCTCCCTGCGTGAGCTGGGTCTTGGTGCCGAATCAGACGGCATTGCCGAACTTCCCGAAACAGTCGTGCTCGGTCAGGCCTATGCAGACTACGCCAGGCTCGACGATCCGGTTATCGATATTTCCATTACGCCCAATCGTGGCGATGCCCTGAGTGTGCGCGGCATAGCGCGCGATCTTGCCGCTGCCGGCCTCGGTCATCTCAAACCCTGGCTGGTCGATACGGTCGAGGGACATTTTGACTCCCCGATTTCATGGGATATCCAGTATGAAACTGCTTGCCCGTTCGTAGTCGGGCGTCTGGTGCGCGGTGTCAAAAATGGCCCGAGCCCCGACTGGCTGCGCCAGAGGCTGGAATCGATCGGGTTGAAGTCGATCAGCACGCTGGTTGATATCACCAACTACCTGACATTCGATCTTGGTCGCCCGCTCCATGTGTTCGACGCGGCGAAGATCAATGGCACAACTCTGTCTCTGACACGCGCTGCACGCGAAACCTTCCGTGCGCTAGATGGGCGTGATCTGGTTCTGGGAACGGATGATCTGGTTATTGTCGACCAGTCGGGCGTGCAGTCTCTTGCCGGGCTGATAGGCGGTGAGGCAACCGGCGTTTCAGATGACACAAGCGATGTCTTCATAGAAGCGGCGCTTTTCGATCCTGTCCGTATCGCGCTTACGGGTCGTCGTCTGGCAGTCCATACAGATGCGCGCCAGCGCTTCGAACGTGGTATTGACGCGGCGCTGATCCTGCCCGGGCTCGAGGCTGCAACACGTCTGATTCTGGACCTCTGCGGGGGAGAAGCCAGTGAGGTCACGAGTGCCGGCAGCCTTCCCGACTGGCATCGCGAAGCCAGGCTGCGCTTCGAACGTCTGGAGAGTCTGGGTGGGGCAAGTATCGCTCCTGATGAGGCCGTAGGTATTCTCGAACATCTTGGCTTCACGGTGAAAGAGCGTGACGCAGGGCGCGCCTGTTTTGCAGTCCCGTCCTGGCGTAATGACATCGCCATGGGCGTGATGCTGGATCAGGCTCCTCATCTTGATCCGGATCAGGCCAGGACGGCTGCGGCTGCGGTTCATGCGATCGAGGCAGAAAATGATCTGATCGAGGAAGTCCTGCGTATCCACGGACTGGACTCGATTCCGCCGCAGGCGCTACCGCAGAAAACGGCTATTGCAGCGCCGGCTCTGACGCCCGCGCAGAAGCGTCTGGGGGATTTGCGCCGTCTCTGCGCCATGCGCGGCATGATGGAAACGGTCGGATTCTCTTTCGTCTCCCATGAAGATGCTCTTTTGTTCGGTGGCGCACCCGAGGGGCTGCGGCTGCTCAATCCCATCGCTTCCGATCTCAACCAGATGCGCCCGACACCGCTTGTCAATCTGGTGCGTGGCTGGCAGCGCAATGCGGCGCGCGGCTTTTCGGATGCGGCCCTTTTCGAGATTGGTCCGTCGTTTCATGTTGATGGTCAGAAGCTCGTTCTGGCGGGTTTGCGTGGTGGTGAAACGCCGCGCAGCCCGGGTGTAAAGGCTCAGGCCAGGACGCTCTGGGATGCCAAGGCTGATCTTGTCGCGGCGCTCGATGCGCTGAAACTGCCTGCCGAGGCGCTGAGCATCACGGCAGATGCGCCCGGTCATTATCATCCGGGCCGTTCAGGTGTTGTTCGTCAGGGGCCAAAAACGGTTCTTGGCTGCTTCGGTGAGCTGCATCCCCGTGTGACCCGTGCCATGGGCATTGATGGTACGCTCGTTGCGTTTGAACTCTGGCTCGATGTTGTGCCGCTACCCAAGGTGAAACGTCGCCAGACGCCTGTACTTTCGGCATTTCAGCCAGTCGGGCGCGATTTTGCGTTTATTGTGGCGCCGGGGGTTGAAGCTCAGGCCGTTATCCGGGCCGCGCGCGGTGCAGACCGTACTCTCGTTACCGATGTCAGTCTGTTCGATGTCTATGAGGGTACGCCCCTTGAGGCAGGATATCGTTCGCTTGGAATTGAGGTCACGCTTCAGCCGGTTAAATCCAGCCTGACGGATGAGGAGATTGAAGCCGTTTCCGAAAAGATCATTGCCGCTGTTGCTAAGGCAACCGGTGCGACCCTGCGACGCTGATCCCTTATGACCCAATCAGCAATCGTCCCTCGTGTCATCTGGCTTCTGGCAGGTGAGGCCAGTGGCGATGTGTTGGGGGCGCATCTCATGCAGGCCATGCATGCGCGTGATCCTCATCTGATTTTCGTGGGTATTGGTGGACCGCGCATGGAGGCCCTCGGGCTTAACAGCCTGTTTCCCATGCGTGATCTGGCGGTTATGGGCCTGGTCGAAGTGCTGCCGCGCATTCGGCAGCTTTCACAACGTCTCAACGAGGCGGTTAATGATGTGGTGCTGCGTCAGCCGGATATGATCGTTACCATCGACTCACCCGGCTTTGCCTTGCGTTTTCTCAAACGCCTGCGCAACCAGAAAATTCCGAAAATCCACTATGTTGGGCCGCAGGTCTGGGCATGGCATGAAAAACGCGTACACAGCTTTCCGGAGCTCTGGGACCGTTTGCTCTGTCTCCTGCCTTTTGAAGTGGAATGGTTTGCCGAGCGCGGTGTGGCTGTTGATTTCGTTGGTCACCCGGTCCTGCAATCAGGTGCTGATCAGGGTGATGCAAGACGTTTCAGGCTGCGTCATGGCCTGACTGAGGACGCGCCTGTGCTCATTCTTATGCCGGGTAGCCGTCGTTCGGAGGTTCCGCGCCTTCTGCCCGTCTACGGCAGGATGCTATCCTTGCTGAAGAAGCGTCTGCCGGATATTTGTCCGGTTCTCCCTCTTTCTCCGCTGGTGGCTCAGACGGTAAGGACTGCAGTCGCAAAATGGCCGGTCAAGCCGATTATCGTGACCGAGCTGCATGACAAGCACGATGCGTTTGCTGCAGCGGGAGCAGCTCTGACCAAATCTGGCACCTCGACACTCGAGCTGGCTCTCGCTCATGTACCCATGGCTGTTGCCTACCGCGTCAATCCGGTGACTGCGTTTATGGCGCGCCGAATGATCAAGGTGAAATATGTTGCCATGGTCAATCTTCTTGCTGGGCACGAGGTCGTGCCGGAGTTGCTTCAGGAACGTTGTACCCCCGAGCAGCTGGCTGAAGCCGCTTATGCCCTCCTGACCGATCAGGAACTGGGTCAGGAACAGCGAATGGCCTTCGACGAGATTATGGCTCAGCTCAGACCAACGCCTTCGTCCGGGCATAACGGCACGCCGTCTGATGCTGCGGCAGAGGCGGTATTGCGTATTCTTGATGAAAAATCACCTCGCGCCCGTCAGGGAACAGAGGCTGGGCGCGACTGAGATTTTCTCAGTCTGTGCTGCTGTAAAGCTGTTCCGGTAAAATTTCAGGAGCCATGATGCTGCGCAGGCCCTGAGACGTGACCTCCTGATAGAAACAGCTTCGACGACCTGTGTGGCATGCCACACCTTTTTGCTCCACCAGAAGAAGAATCGCATCTTGGTCGCAATCAAGGCGGGCCGAGACGAGATTCTGGGTCTGGCCGGAACTCTCTCCCTTGCGCCAGAGCTTGCCGCGACTGCGGGAATAATAGCAGACACGTCCTGTCCGAAGTGTTTCTCCAAGGGCTTCGCGATTCATCCAGGCCAGCATCAGGATAACATGCGGAGCTTCGGCATTCTGGGCCATGGCGGTAATCAGCCCGTCCTTGTTGAAATTGACGGTATCGAGAATGGCATCAAGGGTCTGACGGTCGGGCGGAATATAGCTCATGATAACTCTTCTCTGAACCAAGCGGGCAGGCAGGGGGTGAGGGTCAGGCCCTCGTGGTGAATATCTTTCATCCAGACCTCGCGACGCAGAAAAGCAAGGCCATTCATGCCGATACTGCTGCGCATCTGGCCAATCTCACGCTCGCCCTCGAATAGGATCGTTCCAGACGGCGGGAGACCATGATCACTGCGAACGGGGACAAGACGTTTTTTCACCAGGCCTCTGTAATGGGTACGGGCCGTAAGTTCCTGCCCCATATAACATCCTTTCTGGAAAGAAATGCCATTCAGCCAGTCAAAATTGGCTTCAATCAGCAGGGTCTTCTCGTACTCGCAATCCCTCGCATCCGGCAGGCCGAGAAGCAGCCTGTGCTGATGGTAGTGCTCGAGCGAGGTGCTGTCATCTTTCTGGGGGGCTTGGATGATGCGGCGTGAACCGGCACCCTCAAGCCTTGGATCGGGGCGGGAATCATGAGCGGTATCCTCTGCCCACAAGGCTTCGACAGCGAGAGATGTTTCTTCAATCTGGACATCGGCACGCAGACGGAAACGCGACAGCCGGGTGCACAGAAAAGACGCCTGATCGGCCGGTACGTCGAGCAGCAGCGCCTGCGGCGTATGCCAGATGAAAAAATCCGCAAGATAGCGTCCTTGCGGGGTCAGAAAACCGGACCAGACCAGAGTTTGCGCATTGGCAGCTGTCACATCATTTGACACCAGCCCTTGCAGGAAGCCGACCCGGTCCTGTCCGGTCACAGAGAGGACCGAACGGTCCGTGAGCCATGCTCTTGCCATTATCATTCTCCAGTTCGGACAGTACGAAAAGGAGATGCGGGTTGCAGCTCCCGGAAACAAGAGAGAAGATGTGAACGCGACGTGAGAGTTTTCTGCACGTTGTCGTGTCAAATCAAGTTATTCCCCGCAGGAGGGGAGGTCCTGGGAGACGTGATTTTTGCCTGTTTCCGAGATTATTGATCCGGCTGATCCTGAGGCCGAGACAAGAAGGCGCCGGTTGCTCGAGCTTGTCGGCCCCATTCTTGGGGTTGTGCTCGTTATTATCGCGATTGTTGCGCTGACATTGCATTCCTATCACAAGACACGTGGTGGTGTGATTGCTCTCTCTCAGGATCTGTTGCGTGAGGAACAGAAAAACATCACGCGGGAAGTGTCGGATTACCTCGCTCCGGCATCGGCGACGGCGATCGTTGCCCGTGATCTTCTGACCGATCCTGTAACTGACGAACCCCCCAGGGTTTTCCTCGCCTATGGCGCCTCCATGCTGCGCAATGTTTCTCAGGTAGAGAGCTTCTATCTGGCCGATGATCGTGGATCATTCTGGTTCATTGATCGAGCGCCCAAGGACATCTCCGACGGGATGGAATGGGTTCATCTCCTGCGTGACCAGAGAATTTTCCGTCACTGGTACTATGACAAACAAGGCAAACTCGTACGCACTTCGGACACGCATGGTATAGATTACGATCCGCGCCAGCGTGCCTGGTACAAGGGGGCTTTCGAGCGTCCTGATCTGAACTGGTCCGATCCTTATCCCACAGCTGCCACGAAGCAGTTGATCGTCACGGCTGCGAGTGTCCTGCACACGTCTGACGGGCATCAGGCAGTATTTGCCATCAACATCTCTCTCAATCGCCTCACCGACTTCCTTGAAGAGATAAAGATAGGCAAGAGCGGACAAGCGGTTGTTGTTGACAAGGAAGGGCGTATTATCGCCGGAAACCGGCTGCTCGATGTTGCCCGCAAGGCAAACTGGCAATTCGACAAGATGCTACTTGACCCGAATACACAGCCGGTATTTTCGAGAGCGCTCTCCCTGTTTCGTATTTACGGTGCCGGTGTGCATCTCATCAAGGCGCATGATACGCAGTACGTCACTATCATGGCGTCGCTTCACAAGATCCGGCCGGGTTGGGTGTTGATTCTCAACGCGCCGGAAGATGATTTTGCCGCGTTTGCCGCCGCCGCAGGACGGCAGGGTCTGATTTTCTCTATGGTTATTGTTGTTCTGGCAGCGCTTCTGGCCGGGTTTCTGGTAAGGCAGAACCGCAGGACAGAACGGTTGCGTCGGCAGATCGGTCTGGAGCGTGTTCAGGTCAGGGCCGAAAGCCAGGCACTCAATGCCATGGCAGGAACGCCCAATCTGCTTGACCCGGCACAGGATGCGCCATTGCTCAGCCAGCGTCTTGCCGAGCTTGCCAAGGCACGACGTGTCGGATTCTGGCGTTCGGTCGGTGATGACGAGCGTCTGCTCTGTGAGGATTCCTACGACCGTACGACTGATGCGCACAGTGCGGGTATGGAGCTGTCACATAGCGATCTGAAGAACTTTTTTGCCCTTCTGATGGCGGGAGAGGTGATCGAGAGTGACCATGCCGCGACGCAGGAGGGGTTACGTACCTTCCAGCGTATTGTGATGACGCAGATAGGCTCCAGATCTGTCTATATCCAGCCTGTTCTTGCCCGGGGTATCGTGATTGGCATGGTGGTGCTCGAAGATGCGGTACGTCCCCGAGCCGTGTCGCACATCATCGCAATCGTTGCGGAAATTGCTGCCATACGTTTTGCGACCCTGCGCGAAAACGAGGCGCATGCAGCAAAGCCCGAGCGCAAGTCGCATGACGAGATCGATGCCGTACCCACGCAGCTGAGCGAGGGATTTATTGCTGCTCCTGGTGAACAGGGGGAAACGCATTTTGCGGCTGGTCAATACGCTATGGTGCCGGTTGCCACGATCCTTTTCCAGGACTCCAAGTCCGAAGCCAGTGTCGATCTGATTCCGATCGTACAGGAACTGGTCAGAAAATTTCAGGAAGTGGTTCAGAGCGAGCGTCTTTTCTCCGCCCAGATTCTCGGTGGACGCATCGTACTAATCGGGGGATGTTCGCAGGATCCTGATCCCGATGCGGCACGTCGCGTTGCCGATGCCCTTCTTGCATTGCGCGAGCTAGCACTGGTTACCCTGGCCGATGCCGATCTTACACCGAGCTTTCGTATAGGTCTCGATGTGGGGCAGGCTTTCGGCGCCATTCTCGGCGGAGATCCGGGGGTCTTCAATGTCTGGGGGGAGGCTGCCCAGACATCAGAGCTCCTGGCCATCAGTGCACCCGATTCGGGGACCATTCAGGTTTCCGAATCCGCTCATGCGCTTTTGCGTGACTATTATCTCTTCAGGCCGAGGGGCATGTTCTATCTGCCCGCCCTTGGTATCACCAACACCTATGTTCTGGCAGCACGGCGGTGAAGGACGAACTTCCCTTCTATCGGCGCTTTCTGCTTCGCCTTGGTGCGCTGACCCGACGCCAGTTGCGCTTCACACTCATGCTCGTCGGTGCCAGCTGGGGCGTGTTGCGCGAGGCCTGTCGTCCGACATCCTGGCGGCGCACCGTGATATTCGAATTCAAGAGTACTTTGCGCCAAGCCGCAGGGGGCGGGTTGTTCAGTACGCTGTTTACAGCTGCGCTTACCGGCTTCGGCATCGTGGCACAGGCCATCTACTGGCTCGGCATTGCCGGTATGGCAGACACTACGGATTCTCTTCTCGCAACCGTTCTGGTACGCGAAATTGCCCCGGTTCTTGTCGGTATTATCCTTCTGGGCAGGAGCGCCATGCTGAGCCTGACACAGCTTGGCCAGCTGACAATCGGTGGCGAATTGCGGGCACTTCAGGCCCAGGGGGTCGATCCGTTTCTGGTCCTTGTCATGCCACGTGCCCTGGCGATGATGCTGAGCTCTTTTACCCTAGGGGTCGTATTCAGCGCGATTTCGCTTTCAGTCGGGTACGGTGTCTGCCGTTTCAGTTCGGTCATCACCATGCCGCTCTGGACGTTCCTGTATGACATTGTTGGCGCGATGAAACCGATCGATTATCTGGGTATCCCGCTCAAACTCATCATCAGTGGGTTTCTGCTCAGTCTGGCAACACAGCTGACCGGGCTCGATGCTACACGTTCGGACTCACTTGCCACCTTGCTGCCACGCGGCTTTGCGCGCGGCATCATGGTGATCATGGTGGTTAATGTCGTGCTTGGGGTAACAGTGGCATGACCGACGATCTTTCTGCTGTTCTGGAATTGCGTGAGGCACAGCCTGTTTTCGAAGAGAGCGGTCTTACCTCCATTCCCTATTCACTACGTCTCATGCCGGGGGACTGTCTGCTCATAGCCTGTCGCGACTCCCTTCGCGCCTCGCGCTTTGCCGATCTTTGCAGCGGACTTGTGCCGCTTATTTCCGGTCAGGTTCTGTGTCAGGGACTGGATTGGCACGGCCTTGCCGAGACGCGTGCCTGGGCTCTCAGGGGCAGGATCGGGCGTGTCATGCAGCAGGGGGCGTGGATCGACCTGTTCGGAACAGACCAGAATATTCTCATCCAGCAATTGCATCATACGCGCACCAAAACCGAGGCTATTGTCGCTGAGGCGATTGCCTTGTCCCGTCGCTTCGGTTTGCCCGGACTGCCGACACTGAATCCCGCCAGACTGACCGCAGCCGATCGTGCAAAGGCGGCTTGTGTCAGAGCCTTCATGGGAGAGCCTCGTCTGCTTCTTCTGGAAGATCCCGTGGATCTGGAGACAGCAGATATGATGACCGCCTTTCTGGCCGAGCTTACAGCGGCGCGGGAGCGCGGCTGCGGTGTTATCTGGTTCTCACGCGAGCCGGATCTCTGGCGGGGTTACAATGCAGCAGGAACCCAGCGGTTAAGGCTGCTGGATGAAGGTCTGATGCCAATGAAGCAGGTGATGTGATGTTTCGAGTTCGTACCAATTCCGAAACTGACGGGCGCACACGCCCGTTGATGCGCATCCGCTACGCTGATGAGTGGGTCGGTATTCTGGTTGTCGCGACTTTCGGACTGTTCATTTTTGCTATTATCGAAGCCGGTGTGCTTCGCGACTGGCTGACCCCGTCAGGCAAGCTGCATTTCAACCTGCCCGAAAGTGGCATTGCCGGGCTCGCCGTTGGTAATGATATCGAGCTTATGGGTATCCGTATCGGGTCGATCAGAGCTGTGAAGATCAATCCCCATGGCAATATGTATGCCATTGCAGAGATTGATCCCCAGTTCGAGCCGTATATCCGTCGGGATAGTCACGCTATCATCCGACATCGTTTTGTGGTGGCTGGCGCCAGCTATATCGAACTGGAGCGTAGCAAGGGACCGCCCATGGACTGGGAATTTGCCGAGCTTGAGGCGACGGTTGAGCCCAATCCTGCTGATATGATCACCAAGACGATCGCCGATATTCGTGCGGGGATGATGCCAAGTCTCCATAATGCAGATCGTATCATGGCAGATCTGGCAACGGTGACGAATGCCATAAGGGCAGGGAAGGGATCTGTCGGCGGGATCATCATGGATGACAAGCTTCTCAATCATGCCGACGATGTATTGAAAACGCTTCAGGAATCGATCGAACGCCTCAAGCCGATCGAGGCACAGGTCTCCGGAGTGCTGAAGCAGACCGAGGGAACCATGAACAATCTGCGGTCAAGCTCCAGCGACGTGAAGAAGGCGACACCACAGCTCAAGGAGACAATGCAGCATCTTGATGAGGCAAGTGCCCAGCTTCCTGCTCTTCTGACCCAGGCACAGGCTACAGCAAACAGTCTCAAGAAGCTGACCGATCAGATACGCGGCCTCTGGATACTTGGAGGAAGCGGTAGCAAGGTGCAGCCACACAGACTTCATGCAGGAGACATCAAGCCATGAGTCTCAGGCACGTTGTTCTGGGCGTGGCCTTGACTGGCCTAGCCGCCTGCGGAGCCCATGAGGACTCAGCTGGAATTCGTACGGATCAGGATTATGCGAATGCCATGGATGTCGGGCGTGAATCCTTTGACATGACGCGTGCCAAACAGGCCGAGTCACAGTTCCGGACAGCTTATGATCGGGCGCTTCTGCGTGACGATTCACAAGCCATTCGTGATTCCGGATATAATATGGGCATAGCGCAGCTTGATGCCGATGAGGCTCAGGCGGCATTGAAGACAACTGCCCGGACAAGACAGGATCTTGTTCTGCGAGGTGCCACGCCCGGTCCCGGACTGGCACTGATTGATATGGCGGCTTATTGCCGTCTGGGGCAATTTCAGCAGGCGCTTGCCATCGGCAGGCAGGTCCAGACCGATGATCCGGCACTTGCCGAGAGACGCGCCTTTCTGACAGGACTTGCTGCCGACGGAGTGGGCGACACGGGAGCGCTTGTTTCGGCACGCAATGCCTTGCCTCATTCCTCAAAGCCCCCAGCACTTGAGCAGGCCGATCAGGCAGAGCTCGATTCACGTCTGGCTTTGCGTCAGAATGCTTTTTCCCAGGCGGAAAAGGCTGCACTGGAGGCAGTGACGCTTCGCCGGAATATGCTTGATTACCGCGGTATGGCCCGTGGGCTTGATTGCGCGGCCAACGCAGCACGGGCGTCCGGGCAAACTGAACGAGCCGCAGCCTATGCACAGCGTGCTGCTGAAAGCCGGGCGCAGGTCACGGAGAAATCCTGATCTGCGGCACCCAGGAGGCTGAGTTATAGTTCCGGACAGAGCGTCTCAATGTTGCACCCGTACAGAGCCTTCAGGAGGAGCGGGGCACTTTGTCCGGATGTCCCAGCCGTTTCATGTTCCTGACAGACAGAACGGTGAGCAGGGCAGTGGCAAGAAGACCTGCGATCGAGGCCGAGCCGAACCAGACCAGCACACCTTCGGGAAAATCGAGCTGGCAGCACAGGAAAGCGGCAAGCACTGGCAGAACGAGGCGAAAGAGATGCAGGGGTAGACGGTGAGGTGCTTCAAAACCCTGCAAACGCAGAAATTTTGGCTGAAGCAATGCATGTGAGAAAAGAGCAATGCCCCAGAATGCCATGGTGATGAGAGTAATGATCATGGGGCGACCAGTCTGCGATGAATGAAGAGGGCAATGAGACCAAAGCCCACAGCCGTCAGATCGACCGCCTTGTAGACATCGAAACTGGTCAGAAAGCCATTCACACTGCGGGTCATGAGGTCGAGCGGGAGCAAGGCCAGAGCGTAGGCCGCAAAGACCGAGCATTGCTCGTTCCAGCCCCGTCTTGGTTTTGGACCAAAGCTGCGTAATGCCGCGTGAAGCAGCGAGAGAGCCCAGACAATGAAAAAGGCTCTGATCTCAAGGTCGGCACGATTCGGAAGATCCGACCAGAACAGGCGATTGGCCCAGAGATAGGCGAGGCATGCCAGAGGCAGCCCTGTCGTTACGGCAATGGTGAGTGTTTCTGCCAGGCGGAACAGGAAGGTTCTTGCTTTTCTGGGACGATGTTTCATGAGGAAGAGGATCAGTCCGCCTGACATCATGATGCTGCCGACGATGCCGGAAATAAAATAAAGCCAGCGCATGGGAAGGCCAGCCCAGCGCACAAAATGCAATCCACGCAAGACGCCGCCGATACGATGCAGGTTATCGGGTATCTGCACTACGGCGATTTGCGCACCGTCTTTTTCCGAAAAACTGACATGATCACGACTCAGTGTGAAGGAGGCTGAATCAGCCTTCGTCATCGACACGCTACCCCGGTCGAAGAGAATGAGTCCGATCGTATCGGGACCGAGCACGGTTTCTGCTTTGTGAAGCATCGGGGCGAGAGGCGCCAGGCCGGCAGATTTATGCGCGCCAGGAACGTTGTTCTGTGTCTTCCTTTCTTTCGGACCATGGGATTGTGGATGAGCCGGACGCCCGTGATGTCCTGTACTGAACATGGGAAAGAGGCGCGGTGCGTGAATAACGGCGCCTGTATAGGCCATCATGACCATGAAAGGGAGAAACAACAGTCCCATCAGGATATGGGCATCCATCCAGGCGCGCGCTCTGGATGAAAAGGGGCGGAAAAGAAGAAGATCGCTCAGAATGCTTCTGAAATGGATAATGACGCCTGAAGCAACTGCAACCAGGAGTCCGATTGCAGCGATCTCGGTCAGCATGTTTCCCCAGAAGGGGCCGTAATACAGCGAGTGATGAAGGTCAAAAAACAGCTGGCCACCACCCGTTTCCCGCGCGAGGATAGGAAAACCGTCCTCCGGGTTATAGACCGAGCCGATGAAGGCATGGCCGTCATAATGCAGGATACGGAGCATCGGATCGCGGGAAGTCGGCAATGTGATGAACGGGTTCTCGCCCTCCTTGCGCATTTCTTGGGCAATGCTTCCTATCTTGTTGAGCGCCTCATCACTCAGTGGCGTTGCTGGATAACGGGAGAGTTCCGGCTGCATCCAATGCGTCAGTTCAGTGTCGAACATGGCAAGCGAGCCTCCGGTGAACACGATCACCAGTATGAGGCCTCCGATAAACCCTACCCATTCATGCAGCCATCCCATGCGGAGACGTAATGTGTCGCGCATCAGCAGGTCCATCCGAGAAGGACACCAAGCAGAACCAGGCAGTGCATGGTGTCAGGACGTCGACGGGGTGGAAGAGAGAAAAGAAGAAGAAGCAGAACTGGCATCAGGGAGAATACACACAGAAATCCGACATTCATCAGATCTTCTCCCCACCTGGAGTGAAACAGGCAAAGCACTCCATAGGCGGCAAGATAGGACAAGATAAGGCCAAGTATGAGCCGAAGCATCCAGGCGCGTCGCAGCGTTCTGGCCTGTTTCTTTTTGAGACTCTTTCGCATGTGGTTCCTGTGCAACAGGGCGCGTATTTCCTGCCCGGCATAGCGGAAGACGGCTAAAGTTTAGTTGCGATCGTTTCTTAATCGCGTCTATTTGATCCCGTCATTTACCCTTTGTCAATGAGACTGCCCTTTTGTACAAAACAACTTTACCCATACTGAACCCGCTTGGTCGGCGCTCACACCGCGTCGCATTTTCTGCTCTTCTCATGATCTCTGCGGCTTTTTCCTGTACGGGACATGCGCAAGACCAGAAGGCAACTCAAGCACAGGCTCAATCGAAACAAGGTAAAGATGCACAAAAACACACGGCAGGTTCGGCCAAAACGGCTGCATTGACCGGTGATGAACAGATTGAAGTGCGGGCTCAGCGCCAGAACCGCATGGAAGTCAAATCAGGCGGTAATCTTGGTGCGCTGGGGAACAAGAAAGGGATTGATGTCCCGTTCAATGTGCGCAGCTATACTTCAGCTCTTATCCTCAATCAGCAATCCCAGACTCTTGGTGAGGTGCTGATGAACGATCCAACCGTGCGCACCACCTACGGTTATGGTAATTTCTCCGAACAGTTCATCATTCGCGGCTTTCCGGTCTATGGTGATGACGTATCGATTGACGGGCTTTACGGCATTACGCCTCGCCAGCTTGTCTCTCCCCAGCTTTATGATTCGGTTCAGGTTCTGAACGGCGCAAGCGCATTCCTGAATGGCGCGGCTCCGGGCGGATCGGCGCAGGGCGGTAATATCAATCTCGAATTCAAGCATGCGGGTGATACGCCCCTGACACGCGTCACGGGTGACTATACCAGCTCCTCCATGGGGGGAGGTGCGGTCGATGTGGGGCGTCGTTTTGGTCAGGACAAGCAGTTCGGCGTCCGTATCAACGTTGCAGGTCGCAGCGGTGTCTCGGCGATCGATCGGGCGAAACGTCATCAGGTTGCGGTTGGCGGCGGCTTTGACTGGCATGACCGCGCCGATCACACGCGAGTAACGATTGATATGGCCTATGAAAACCAAGGTGTGAATGGCGGTCGCGGTGGCGTGTTCCTGAGCGGTGCCACAACTGTGCCGAAAGTGCCGGGTGCCGGGGCCAATTATGGCCAGCCCTGGACCTACACCGAGCTGAATTACATCTATGGGAAGCTGAAGGTGGAGCATGACTTCAGCAAGTATCTGACGGCCTATGCGCAGTTCGGTGGCCTTGGTGGCAACGAGAAAGGCAATTATGGCAGCACCTATGTGACGAACAGTCAGACAGGTGCAGCATATAACGGTGCGATGTATGTGCCTTATATGCAGACCAACGAAAGCACGCAGGCTGGTTTGCGCTCCCATTTCCGCACGGGTGGCATCAAACACGAGATCAATGCCGGAGGTTCAGGCCTGTGGGAAGAAAATGCGTCGGCCTATGCCCTGGCGCTGACGAGACAGCAGACGAATCTCTACCGTCCGACGTTCTATAGTGCGTCGCAGCCGGAAACCTATATCGGCGGAAACCTCGATAACCCGCGAAAGAACAACACAACACGTCTGTGGAGCCTGTTTTTCTCCGATACGGTCTCGGCCTTTCATGATCGTGTAGCGTTGACGGCAGGTTTCCGTTACCAGTCTATCAAAGCGGTTTCCTATAATTACGGGAACAGTACGACGTCTTATGACAAGGGCGCCTTTACCCCTGTCGTGGGCCTTGTCGTGCATCCGACGCATGAGACTTCGATCTATTTCAACCGCATCGAAGGATTGTCGCAGGTTCCGCCGGCAACGGGCAACGTCGTCAATCTCGGTCAGATCTTTGCGCCTTATCAGGCGGTTCAATATGAGATTGGTGCGAAATACGATATTGGCCGTTTCTCGGCTGCGGTATCCGTATTCCAGATCGACAAGCCCAATGCCTATACGGTTCCTGTCGCCGGTACGAGCTACAATATCTATGCAGTGAATGGTCTCCAGCGCAATCGTGGTATCGAGTTCACCGTCAATGGCGAGATTATCAAGGGACTGCGTTTCAACGGTGGGACGTCCATTATCGACGCCGACCAGCGCCGTACGAGCGATGGGCTTTATGATGGTAATCGTGCCATTGGTGTGCCGGGATATACCATTAACGGTAACCTCGAATATGATCTTCCTTTCATCAAGGGGGCGACCGTTACGGGGCGTGTGATCCAGACCGGTCATCAATATGCCGACAATCTCAACAAGCTGCGTGTGCCGAACTGGACGCGTTTTGATGTTGGCGCACGTTACAGCTTTGTTGTTGAGCACAGGGCCGTCACGACCCGTCTTGGTGTCGATAACCTTGCCAATACCCGGTATTGGGAAAGTGCATTCGGTGGCTATCTGCTTCAGGGCCTGCCGCGTACATTCAAGTTCTCGGTTACAGCAGACTTCTGATCTGCGGGTTGAAAGGGGCCTTGGCCCCTTTCCGGGGGCGGAGTTGAGCCTCAACAGGTCAGCTCAGAAAAAAGGCCAGCTCCGTTCAGGGGCTGGCCTTTTTCGTGTTGGCAGGCAGGAAAAGGAGGGGCTAGTGCCCCTCGGTCATGGGCTTCATGCCCAGATTGGCCAGTAGCTTGCGGTCACGATGTTCCGCAGGATTGGGTGTGGTCAGAAGCTTGTCACCGCAGAAAATGGAATTGGCGCCTGCCAGAAACACCAGTGCATGGGCTTCGTCGCTCATGAGTTCGCGTCCTGCGGCCAGACGAACATGGCTGGCAGGCATGGTAATGCGTGCCGCGGCTACGATGCGGGCAAAGGTGATGGGGTCCACAGCTTCTGCTTCGGCAAGGGGTGTGCCCTCGACGCGAACAAGAAGATTGATGGGCACGCTTTCGGGGTGCTGGGGTAGAGATGCCAAGGTCGCGATCAGTCCAGCGCGATCGCTTTCGTCTTCACCCATGCCTACAATGCCACCACAGCAGACATTGATGCCGGCATCGCGCACATTGGACAGCGTATCAAGGCGGTCCTGATAGGTGCGTGTTGTGATGATCTTGTCGTAATATTCCGGCGAGGTGTCGAGGTTATGGTTGTAATAATCCAGCCCGGCCTCCTTGAGGCGGCGCGACTGGTCGCCATCGAGCATGCCAAGCGTGACGCAGGTTTCAAGACCAAGGGACTTCACTCCCTCGATCATGGCGCAGACCGTATCAAGATCGCGATCCTTGGGCGAACGCCAGGCCGCCCCCATGCAGAACCGCCCGGCTCCGGCAGCTTTGGCGGCGCGGGCTTCGGTCAGGACTTTTTCGACTGCCATCAGGCGCTCGGCCTTGACGCTTTTTTCGTGCAGCGCGCTTTGCGGGCAATAGGCGCAGTCTTCAGGGCACCCGCCGGTCTTGATCGAGAGCAGGGTGGAGATCTGTACCCGCGTCGGGTCGAAATAGGCTCGATGCGCGAGTTGCGCGCGAAAGATCAGCTCAGGAAAGGGAAGGTCGATGAGGGCGGCCACTTCGTCGCGCGTCCAGTCATGCCTGATCTCTGGTTTCCAGCTTGCCTGGTTGCGGATTTCGCGGGGAAGGACCGGATCACGGGTCAGGGTATCGAGGGACATGCGGGGCATGGCTCCAAAACATTTGAGAACAAAAATCTCAGGCAGCGATGCCACAGCATGGGGGCGCTTGTCACGCGCCTGCGCGAGATACCTACCCAAAATGTCCCAGACATGTCATCACTGCGTCATGAAACATTGGCGCATCGATCAGATGGATTGGGATGCTTTCGACGCATCCCGTGTGGATCCGGACATCATTCCGGTGATCAAGGCCGCGGCCGTCGTTGAGCGGAACGGACTGGATTATGCTGTTTATCTCGGTAACGTCTTCGTCGGCGACCCCGATTTCCGCCAGGCCGCAGATAACTGGGCGGTTGAGGAAGTGCAGCACGGCGATGCGCTTGGCAAATGGGCGATGCTCGCTGATCCGGGCTGGGACTATATGCAGGCTTTCGACCGCTATCGTTCAACCTATCATATCGAGCAGGATGTTGATGCGTCTATCCGTGGATCACGTACGGGCGAATTGATCGCACGTTGCATGGTCGAGACGGGGACTTCATCATTCTATACCGCCATGGCGGATGCGACGGACGAGCCGGTTCTCAAGGCGATCTGCAAACAGATTGCGGCCGACGAGTACCGGCATTTCAAGCTTTTCTATGATCATATGCATCGCTATCTGAAGCGTGAGAAACTGAGTGTCTGGCAGCGAACGAAAATTGCCCTTGGACGCGTGACCGAGAGTGAGGATGACGAGCTGGCAACAGCTTATTATACCACCAATATGCCGGCCAGTACGCCATATGATCACAAGAAATGTATTGCCGCCTATATGGCACGGGCAATGGGCTGTTATCAGCTCAAACACATCAATCGCGTGACCAGTATGATTTTCAAGACGATCGGTTTTACCCCGCATTCGAAGGTGCAGGTATTTGTCGCCAAAGCCATGTATCAGCTGATCCAGTTCAAAGCGAAGCGCTTCAGACGGTCTCTGGCTGCTTCATAACGAAAGCGTTTTTTCTTTTACGACAAATTAAGCCCTCTCATGATGCGATCCTGATCTAGTATGGGTCAGGATTTTTTCTCGTGGAGTGGTATTGCTGTGTTGTCTCATTTCACACGTTTGACCCTTGTGGGGACGATCGTCGCAGGTGGCGTGGTAACGCTTGCAGCGACATCGGCAAAAGCTGATCCCTATTCGCTGCCGATTGCGTCATCCGGGCCTGTTGTCCTGCCTCCCGTCGCTGATGATGGTACGATCGCCGCACGCCAGCTGGCAGCCCAGGTCGGGTTGCCGCAGTTTACCTCTTCAAGCTGGAAGCCTGGTCTGCTGCGTCATGTCGTGATGTTTCGCTACAAATCCAGTGCAACACCAGCGATGAGAGCTGAAGTAACCGCGCGTTTCCTGAGGTTGGTTCAGGATTCGCGCCGTCCCGATGGCACACATCCGGTAAAATCGATCGAGATGGGGATGCAGAATAGCGGTGAAGGTGTGGATGCCGGATTGCAGCAGGCTTTCATAGTAACCTTTGCTTCCGAAGGTGATCGGAATTTCTATGTTGGCAAACCGGTGATTATGGATCCGGCCTGGTTCGATCCGGCGCATGAAGCGTTCAAGGAGTTTGCGGCTCCGGCGATTGAGAAGGTTGTTGTGTTCGATTTTGATGTTCTCGCTTCTGCCAGCCTCGAACCATCACGGCACAAAATGTCATCCCATAGAGGGAATACACAGACTCGCCGCTAAACAGAAACTGTCGTAACGTTGCGTAATATGTCCTTCTTCCTGAAAGAAAGACATGAAGATTATTTGTGGAAAAGGCTGCTTCGTGACCGGAAAAATGAAACGTGCTTCCTCGCTCTGGCTCGGCGCTGCAAGCGTTCTTGCACTCACCGTCCAGTCGGCTTCCGCCCAGCCCCCCGTATCGAAGGCGAAGGCAGCTGATACCAGCGTAAAACCTTATGATCCCAGCTGGGGGTTCAACATGTCCGGGATGGACAAGACCGTAAAGCCCGGCGACAATTTCTTCGAATATGCCAACGGCACCTACCTGAAGAATATCGTGATCCCGTCTGATCGCGCGTCTTTCGGGCCGTTCGTTATCCTTGCCGAAACGGCGCGTGAGCGTGTGCAGTCAATTCTGAACGATGCAGGCAAGCATCCTTCGACAGATCCCAAAACGACCGAAGAGAAACTGGGTGCGTTCTATGCAACCCTTCTCGATACGGCAAAGGCTGACAAGCTGGGGGCAACCCCGCTCAAAGACGACCTTGAAGCCGTGCGTGCTGTGAAGGATCCTGCGTCGCTGGCACATCTTTTCGGTCAGGCGGCTTTCGGTTTCCAGTACACACCGTTTGGCCTGATGATCAACGCCGACGACAAGGATCCTGGCCAGTACGCATTGCAGCTCCACCAGGGAAAACTGGGCCTGCCAGATCGTGACTATTATCTCAAGTCCGATTTTGCCGCGAAGAAGAAGGCCTATCAGGCCTATATTGCCAAAACCCTGGCAATGATCGGCTGGCCGGAAGCGGATCAGGAAGCGGCAAAGATTGTGGCGCTTGAAACGGATCTGGCCAAGGCCCAGTGGTCACGTACCGAGATGCGTGATCCGGTGAAAGCCTATAATCCGATGACTGTGGCTGAGCTGGCCAGGAAAACGCCTGGTATCGATTGGGCAGAGTTTCTGGTTTCGGCTGGTATCCCGCGTGAGGGCCTCGAAAACCGTCGTATCATCGTGGGTGAACCCACGGCGCTTGCCGGTATGGCCAAAATCCTTTCGACGGCTGATTATGGTACGATACGTTCCTGGCTTGCATTCCATCTGGCAAGCAATGCTGCGCCCTATCTGAGCCAGGCTTTTGTCCAGAGCTCATTCGACTTCTATGATCATGAACTCGAAGGATCGCCTCAACTCCCGGTGCGCTGGAAGCAGGCTGTCAGCCATACGGAAGATGCCATGGGCTGGGCGATCGGCAAGATCTATGTCGAACGGTACTTTCCGCCTGCGGCCAAGGCGCGCATTACCGAGCTGACGCAGGATGTGAAGGCTGCTTTCGCCAACCGTCTGGCTCATAATGCCTGGATGGCCCCTGCAACCCGTGATGCTGCGGGGCGCAAATTGCAGAATTTTGAAATCCAGGTGGGTTATCCGAACAAATGGCGCGACTATGCGGGGCTTACCATCAAACCGGGCGACCTGTATGGCAATGCGGCACGCGCGATCGCTTTCGACTGGCAGTACAATCTTGGCCATCTCGACAAGAAGGTTGATCGTAACGAGTGGTTCATGACGCCTCAGACGGTCAATGCCTATAACGATCCCAATCAGGTGGAGATTGTTTTCCCGGCGGCCATTCTGCAGCCGCCCTTCTTCGATCCGAAGGGAGATGCTGCGGTCAATTACGGGGCAATAGGTGGGGTGATTGGTCATGAAATGACCCATTCCTTTGACGATCAAGGGCGTCAATATGATGAACATGGTCGTTTGCATCAGTGGTGGACAGCTGATGACGTCAAGCGTTTTCAGGCACTGGCAGATCGTTACGGCAAGCAGTACGACGCTTTCGAAGTCCTGCCTGGCGTGCATCTCAATGGCAAGCTGACCATGGGTGAAAATATCGCCGATCTCGGTGGTCTGACGCTGGCACTGGATGCCTATCATGCCTCGCTGCATGGCAAACCTGCTCCTGTTGTGCATGGCCTGACCGGTGATCAGCGCGTGTTCCTGGGGTGGGCACAGGTCTGGCGTCAAAAGCTGAGAGAGGATTCAATCCGTAATCGTGCAGTAACCGACCCGCATTCTGCTCCGGAAGCGCGCGTGAATATTCCGATGCATAATATTGATGCCTGGTACGAAGCATTCGGTGTGAAAGCAGGAGACAAGCTCTATCTCTCGCCGCAGGATCGCGTTAAAATATGGTGATTACTCTCTAATCATCAGCGAACCAAAGTAAGCGTGGCCTTTCTCCTTTCTTTTTTCCAGGAAGGAGAGGTCATGGCGGGAAGGCAGTAGGGCGTTATGTATGTCTTCGGAACGGTAAGGGAACAGTCTCCGGAAGAAGAGATGACCTATCCGTTCACAATCCATGTCTCTGGCCTCGCATGAGACGCCAGCATGATCTTCACGACCTGCTCACGGTCGCTGCAGCCATAGTGCGTGCTCCTGCTGCCTATATCGCCCTGCCCGATGCCGCTCGGCAAAGTGTGGCGGCAAGTTATGGCCCGCTTCCAGAGCGTCTTGCAGTTACGGCGCCGGCCCCTGTGCGGCCTCTGGTGCAGGAGGTTCTGTCTCCGCTCAATGAGCTTGCTCAGGCACCATGGCGCTATGCTCTGCAGATTCGTCTGCCCGTGCCGTTTTCGGGTACAGACGGAAATGGCACTTTATGCTTTCTGACCCATGGGCTTCTCGACCCGCAAGCAGTATCGGTGCGAGACGGGCTTGAGGCCGTTGTCCGGCAGATAGCGCTGGTTCTGACGCGATCTGAAACCTGCAGCATCGAGGAAACTGATGCGCTCCTTTTGCCGGGAGCGTCGCCTTCCCGCCGACGCAGCAAAAAAGTGTCGCCTGAATTGCCATCCATAGATGCTTTGCCGGGCATAGGGACTTTCGAGATCCGTTTCGCAAGCAGATGCATCTCACTTTCTGCTGAAGTGATGCGTCTGACAGGTGTTTCTACGGCTGTTCAGTGTCCAATGGATGTCTTTCTGCGCTGTATGCCAGTGCCTGATGCCGATCTGATGCTTTTTGCCGACGGCTCCCATGACACTATCCGTTTTACGGAAACGGATTTTGTCATTGAAAATCTGTCGGACCAGACACGAAGCTGGGTACGACGTCGAGCCGAAATCGAAACGGATGATCGAGGGATGCCCTGGCGCATGATTGGCACCCTTGAGGATATTACCCGGGACAGGGTGGCGACCAATCGTCTCTCGGCCATGGTGGTGCTTGGGGATGCGCTGCGCAGGGTGACAACTTCTGCTGAGGCCTATCAGGCCGCAGCCGCGGCATTGGCTGATGCTCTGGGTGTCGATCGGGCAGGTTGGGCGCTTTTCGAGCTTGGTGACGAGAAAACTTTCAGAATTGAGCAGGACTGGCACGGTGCTGATCTGCCGGATGCGGCGGGTATCTACCAGCGTGCCGATTATCGAGATGCTCTTCACGTACTTGAGGAGGGGCTGCTTCTGTCAATTCGCGATGCACGCGAAAATATCTGGCTGCCATGCCGCAAGATCGATGGTGACGATCTGATCAGATCGCAGCTCCTGATGCCGGTTCTGAATCAGGGGCGATTAACGCATTGTCTTTATGTGCAGTGCTGTACCCCGCGTGACTGGACCGATCAGGAGCTGGCCTTCATGCGGGCTATTTCTGATCGTGCCCAGGCAGCGGCAGCATCGCTGGAGGCGCGGGCACATCAGCAGACAATGCATCAGGAACTGGCGCACAGGTTGAAGAACACTCTGGCGCTGGTTCAGGCTCTGGCCAATCAGAGTCTGCGAGGCGTGGAAAATCGCGAGGCCGTCAAGGCGTTCGAGAAACGTCTGGTGGCTCTGGGTTCGGCGCATGATCTGCTCATGCGTCAGGCCTGGCAACGTGGTGACCTTGAAACACTCGCGCGTGATGTGCTGGGACGTATTGCACCTCTTGAACGGTTCAGGCTGGAAGGGGCTGCTGTGTCTCTTGGACCCAACACGGCAACCACACTCGGTCTCATGCTGCATGAGCTTGGAACCAATGCAGCCAAATATGGCGCGCTCAGTGTTGAAAAGGGCGAAGTCAGTCTCTTCTGGACCATTGTTACCGAGGATACTCGTGAAAACCTGAAGCTGCACTGGCGTGAGACCGGCGGGCCTGCAGTCATACCACCACAATCGACAGGTTTTGGTTCACGTCTGCTCAGGGCCGGATTTGGACATCAGGGTGCCACGGAAATGCATTATCTGGAAACCGGCTGTGAAGCCCTCTTTACCATCCCTCTGCGCCAGGCGCAGGAAAACTGAGAGCACTGTTTGAAACAAAACGGCGGAGCCAGGCAGGAAAGGGCGTAAAAGCGGTAAAGCCGGACTAGCCTCTTGCCATTCCCGCCCTGAAGTGATCGAACACAGGCAAATCGTTTGATTGTAGTCTGCTGAAGGATGCACCATGACCACGATATCTCTGGGCTATTTACGTAATGCCCTGCATGCAGGCTGCGCCAGTGCGGTGGCCCGCGTGCTCGATGCCCATGAGGTCGAGGTGGAGTTTGTCGATGCAGAGCGGGACGAATTGCCCGGCCTGCTGGATGAAGGCGCTGTCGATCTGCTGGTTTCCGCCTGGCTGCCACGCGATGCTGATCTGGTGCAGCATGGTATGCGTGTTCTCGGGACGCTCTATCGTCCCTATTACTGTTGGGGCAGCTACGAAACGATCTCGTCGGTAACAGAGTTTTCCGATGACCGGTTTGAAACGGTATTTGTCGCGCAGTCTGATGCGACGATGATGCAGGATGTGCTTTCGCAAACTCCGGTCCTGTCTGGTCTTTCTGTATCTGTATGCAATGATGATGCGCTTTATGACACCGTACAGAAATCACGGCTTGCTGGCAGAAAGTTTCTTGTTTTTCTTGCCCAGCCGCATGCGCTTTTTCATGATGAAGCCTTCCAGCCGATCAACGATCCCCGTTTTTCGCAGGAGATGGAAGCAGCTCTTCTGGTTCGCGAAGCTGTCGCAGCTTGCGCCGATCAGGATATGCTGGACGAATTGTCCGAGATGACTCTTGGAAACAAGGTCATGAGTGCACTCGAATATGCAATTCAGATAGACGAAATGGATCCGGAAGAAGCTGCGGAAGCCTGGCAGCGCGGTCGTCTTGTCGCAAGGTAACGATCTGTCGGTTTATCTGTCGATGCGGTAATGTGATATCGCAAAAACAGTTTTTCCGCCTCCAAACAAGGGGGCGTTTTGTTCTGAATGACGTGCACTTGGTCAGGTTTCCAACTGATCAAGTATTGATTTGTTTCCTTTGGAGAAATTTTTACAACACGTCATTCTATACTGTAGGATATGCTTCCTGAGATTTTCGACAGGCCGCGCATGTCTTCTTATCCAGACGCATCTGATCTATATGAAAGATTCAGGCAATGCAGTGACGAGACGTGGCTACAGATTCTGGTCGCCTCTCTTCAGCTTCCGGAAATCGAAGGCGTCCGGATGCCGCTCTTCCCGGATCCAGTTGTTCAGAGTGAAATTCATGGCCATTCTGGAGAGGTCTCGCTTCATGAGGCCTTCATGTTCTATCGTGAGATAAAATCCTATTGCCGCTATGCAGGCAGACCACTCAATTCTGAAATGAAGCTTCTCGATTTCGGATGCGGGTGGGGGCGTATTCTGCGTTTTTTCATGAAGGACATACGCCCGGAAAATCTTTTTGGCTTCGATTCGACCTCACGGTTTCTGATGGAGGCCCGGCGCTGCAATCCGGCTCTGGGGTTTATGCAGACCGGGGTGGCACCGCCTTCAATGGTCAGCGCAGGATTTTTTGATCTGATCGTCTCGTTTTCAGTTTTCTCTCATCTGGACGAGTTTATTGCGGGGCTATGGATTGCGGAATTTCATCGTCTCCTTCGGCCGGGCGGCCTTGCGATCATTACGACCCAAAGTCGGCGTTTTATCGATTTCTGTGCCGAGCAGCGTCTCCGCCGGGCATCAGGTATTCGTCTCGATCATGCATGGCACGAGGTCTGCGCTGACAGTTTTACCGATGAGGCAAGGGCGCATGCACGTTATGATGCAGGACGGTTTCTTCATGCCACGCCGGTCAGACGCCCTCATCCCGGCGCGCATTATGGTGAGGCGATCATCCCCCGAGCGTATATCGTCCAGAAATGGGGACATCTGTTCAGGATTATCGAGTTTCTGGATGACCCTACCCGGGTGCCTCAGGTCCTTGTCGTCTTGCAGAAGGTTGTGTGATGGTCCGTGTCATCTCTCTTGCTGTTTTTCTGCTCCTGGTTTTTTGCGTCATTCCGGGTGACAGTCTGGCGCAGGAACGGCCCGGATCAGTTCCGGAGACGATCAACGTCACCAGCACATCTTTTGTGCCGCTGTCGAAAAGCTATCGCCGGCTGGAACGCATCTACAGACGTTTTGAGTCTTTTCCTGAGGCTGATCGCGCTGGATTGACGCTTCATCTTCAGGCGACTCTCCAGCCGGGTGATCGTCCCGGCTATGCTTCAGGTCTGATGTTGCGCAACGGAGAGGAAATCATCCATCTTATTCCCAACCCTGGAAACGAGATCATCTTTCCTCGCCAGGCCAGCTTATGGGCGGCTGATCCAATGCTCTATGCGCGTCTGCGCAAGGGAGAGACGCTCAGTGTCAGCTTTTTCTTTACCGTAATGCCTTCGGATCCAATGCGCTTTACAGGGAGCGAGGCGCGTCATTGGCTGACGTTGCTTGATCGCTGTGTGAGGGATGAAGGTGGATTTCTGATTGCCCTGCTTTTACCGGATACACACAGGCTGACCGTTGAGATTGCACCAGGGAGCCGCTTCGACGTGGTCGAGGCGGGGGTAACCCATCTTCTGGTCGATAACAGGGGGGAAGTACCCTACCGCTTTGTTTTCAGGCCTCAGGACTATCCGCGTGATGCCGTTTTCCGGGCTGGCAAACCATTTGCACGTCTTGTCATGTACCTGCCTTTTCCTCTTCATGGCGCTCTTGAGCGCAAGTAACGATTTGACAGGGCGGCCCTGCCTCCGCCATCACCCCAGCCGGAATTGCTCAAAGCTTAGGGTGAGAAAGAGCTGATGTCAGTGCATGCATTCGTGTTTCCGGGCCAGGGCAGCCAGTCTGTCGGAATGGGGCAGGGGCTCCATGAGGCGTTTCCGGCTGCCAGGGAGGTTTTTCAGGAAGTCGATGATGCGCTTGGTGAGCATCTGTCAAAGCTGATTTTTTCGGGTGATGCGACTGAGCTGACGCGTACCGAGAATGCACAGCCTGCACTCATGGCGACTTCTCTTGCCACAGTGCGTGTGATTGAGTCCGAGGGCGGTTTCAGCCTTGTCGAGAAGGCAACTGTGGTGGCAGGGCATTCTCTTGGAGAATATTCGGCCCTTGCTGCTTCCGGCGCGCTCGGGATTGCGCAAACGGCGCGTCTTCTGCGCCTGCGCGGTCTGGCCATGCAGGAGGCCGTTCCTGCAGGAGAGGGTGGCATGGCGGCCCTGCTTGGTGTCGAAGTCGAACTGGCGCAGGAAATCTGCAAAGAGGCCTCCCGAGCCGAAAACGAGGCAGGACAGATCACTGAGGAGGTGATCGAACTTGCCAATGATAATGGCGGAGGCCAGATCGTCATCTCCGGCCGTCTGACAGCCATCGAGCGCGCGCTCACGATCGCCAAGGGTAAAGGGGTGAAGCGTGCGGTGCTGCTACCGGTCTCGGCACCTTTCCACTCCTCCCTGATGGGACCTGCTGCAGAAAGGATGGCTGAGGCACTGGAGCGTACTGAGATCAGGACGCCTGCCATTCCGGTTATCACGAATGTTACAGCAGCAAAAAATACCGATGCGAGCCGCATTGCCGGTTTGCTGGTGCAGCAGGTTACCGGATCGGTGCGCTGGCGTGAGAGTGTTCTGGCGATGGCTGCCATGGGCGTGACCTCACAGATCGAACTTGGTGCAGGCAAGGTTCTGACCGGGCTGGTGCGTCGTATCGTGCCGGACATGACGGCGCGTCATGCAGGTACTCCGGAAGAAATCGAGGCGCTGCTGCGCGACCTCTGAAAAAGTGGAGAAAACAACAATGTTCAGTCTGCAAGGCAAGACGGCGCTGGTTACAGGCGCTTCCGGGGGCCTGGGGGCAGCCATTGCGCGCGCCCTTCATGATCGCGGTGCAGAGCTGGTGCTTTCGGGTACGCGTGAAGCGGCTCTGGCTGAACTGGCGGCCAGTCTTGGCGAGCGTGTGCATGTCTGCGCCGCCAATCTTTCCAGCGGCGAGGAAGCCGATGCTCTGGTGGGCAAGGCCGAGGCATTGATGGGCAAGCCGCTCGATATTCTCGTCAACAACGCCGGCCTGACCCGGGATGGCCTGATTATCCGTATGAAGGATGAAGACTGGTCCCAGGTCATGACTGTCGATCTGGAATCCCCCTTCCGCCTGTGTCGTGCTGCCCTCAAGGGGATGCTGCGTCGTCGCGGAGGACGTATCATCAACATCGCCTCAATCGTCGGAGTGACGGGTAATGGCGGTCAGTCCAATTATTCTGCTGCGAAAGCCGGGATGATCGGCATGACCAAATCCCTGGCACAGGAAGTCGGTTCCCGTGGCGTAACGGTGAACGTGATTGCACCCGGTTTCATCGAGACAGCCATGACTGCCGTTCTCCCCGATGCTCAGCGTGAGAAGCTGCTGGGCTCTATCCCCCTCGGTCGTATGGGCAAACCCGAGGATATCGCCGCAGCCGTGGTCTATCTCGCGTCGGAAGAGGCTGGCTGGGTCACCGGAATGACCATGAATGTGAATGGTGGCATGGCGATGCCCTGAGGGCTGAACGCTTGCCTGCAAGCAAAGCTTGGCGTGGAAGGTAAAACCATGCTAAGCGCCCGCTGCTTCGTCCGAAGTGTGGGCATCCAGGCCCGCCGGGGCCCGAACTTCGGTTCGCGATTCAGAGATCTGGCAGTTCCTGCCTGCTCTGGAGTAAAGACGGGGACCGACTGGGCGACCAGACGGATGGTAAACAGATTCGAACCGCCCGAGAATGGGCACACGGAAAGCCAGAACAGATGAGCGAAATCGCCGATAAGGTTAAGAAAATCGTTGTTGAGCATCTCGGCGTCGAAGAGAGCAAGGTAACTCCTGAAGCTTCCTTCATCGACGATCTGGGCGCTGACAGCCTCGACACGGTTGAGCTGGTCATGGCGTTCGAAGAAGCCTTCAGCGTTGAGATCCCTGAAGATGCAGCCGAGAAGATCGCGACCGTCAAGGACGCCATCGACTACATCGAAAAGCAGAAGGCCGCCTGATCCGGCTGTACCGGATTGTTCGATCCGGTGCATTGATCTTTTCCGGCTCCCCAGCGAGTGGAGCCGGGACATACGACGAGATTTACAGCCCGCTTCCTTATGGCAGCCCGCCGGGAGCTGGCCTTTATGACTGGAGCTTCGTCCGCCCATGATGGCAAACCTATCGGCAATGAAAGAAAGACGCGTTGTCGTCACCGGTATGGGGCTTGTCACGCCACTGGCGGTGGGCGTGGAACAGACCTGGCAGCGTCTGATTGCCGGAAAAACCGGTATTGGTCGTATCTCCTGCTTCGATCCGAGCGATCTTCCGGCCCATGTGGCGGGAGAGGTGCCTGAAGGACCGACGGCAGAAGGTGGCCTGACACTTTCCGACTGGGTTCCGACGAAGGACCAGAAGAAGATGGATCGCTTTATCCATCTTGGCATGGCGGCTGCCATACAGGCTGTCGAGGATTCGGGCTGGAAGCCCGAGACCGAAGAAGATCGTTGCGCTACTGGCGTGATGATCGGCTCGGGTATCGGTGGCCTTCAGACCATATATGATGCGTCCCTGACGGTGGCGAGCGGCAAGGCCCGCCGTCTGTCGCCATTTTTCATACCCTCGGCGTTGATCAATCTCATCTCCGGTCACGTGTCGATTCGGTACGGGTTCAAGGGCCCGAACCATTCTGCCGTGACAGCCTGTGCCACTGGTGTACATGCGATCGGTGATGCGACGCGCCTCATTATGCTCGGTGATGCTGATGTGATGATTGCAGGCGGGGCCGAAGCAGCTGTCTGCCCGCTCGGTATTGCCGGGTTCTCTTCGGCACGCGCACTTTCAACCGGATTTAACGATACGCCGGAAAAGGCCTCGCGTCCCTGGGACCGGGATCGTGACGGTTTCGTCATGGGGGAAGGTTCCGGCATCGTCGTGCTCGAGGAATATGAGCACGCCAAGGCCCGTGGCGCAAAAATCTACGGTGAGATCATCGGCTATGGCCTGTCAGGGGATGCTCATCATATCACGGCACCAGCAGAGGGTCATGAAGGTGCGTTCCGTGCCATGAAGGCGGCGCTGCGTTCCGCCGGTATCACTCCGGCTGATATTGATTACGTCAACGCACATGGAACCTCGACCATGGCTGACGATCTGGAGCTCGATGCCGTTGAACGTCTGTTCGGCGATGATGCGAAGCAGGTTGCCATGTCTTCAACCAAATCCGCTACAGGTCACCTCCTTGGGGCAGCCGGATCGGTTGAGGCGATGTTCTCCATGCTGGCCATCCGCGATAATGTTGCTCCTCCTACACTGAACCTTGACAACCCTGCCCGGGAGAGCGTGATCGACCGCGTGGCGCATGAAGCGCAGCAACGGAAAATCAATATCGCGCTTTCAAACAGTTTCGGATTTGGTGGCACCAATGCCAGCCTGATCGTCAAGGGTATCTGATTCGCGCTTTTGAGGTATGAAGGGACGGGCATGAAACGCGTCTTTCTTGCCCTCGCCCTGATCCTTGCTCTTTTGGCAGCAGGGAGCGTGGCGACACTGTGGAATTTTGCCCATCGATCTGGTCCACTTGACAGTGCTGTCGATCATGTTGTGCCGCGTGGCAGTACTGTCAGGATTGCGAGGGATCTGGCCAGTGCCGGAATTATTCCTGCAGGGAAAATGGTGGAAACCCAGTTCCGGCTTGTGGCAAGACTGACGAAATCCGATGGTGCACTTCATGCCGCCGAGCTGCATTTCCCTCATGGTGCCTCAGTAATGGACGTACTCAGGATACTGCGCCATGGCTCGCCTGTGCGCCATTATCTGACGATTCCTGAAGGTCGCACGGCCCGCCAGATCGCGACAATAATTGAACAGGACCAGCTGCTTTCCGGTCCTATGCCCATGATTGCAGAAGGCGCTCTTCTTCCGCAGACCATCGCGTATGAGCGTGGTGCATTGCGCACTCAGATTGTGCATCGTCTTGAAGTTCTCATGACGCAGACTCTTGATCGGGTTTGGCAAGAGCGCGATCCCGATCTCACGCTGAAATCGTCACAGGATCTGCTGATTCTGGCTTCTGTTGTAGAGCGAGAGACTGGTGATGACTCCGAGCGTCCCGAAGTGGCGCGGGTCTTTCTCAACCGGCTTGCCAAGGGCATGAAGCTGCAATCGGATCCGACGGCTATCTACGATCTGAGTAACGGTCTGGGTGTTCTCGATCATCCAGTGACCCATGAGGAATTACACAGGGCAGGGTCACACAACACCTATGATATCATGGGGCTCCCACCGGGGCCGATCTGCTCGCCAGGTCTTGCGGCTCTTCAGGCCGTCGCTCACCCTGCAGCCGGTGATATGCTCTATTTTGTAGCGGATGGTACCGGGAAACATGGTTTTTCCCGTGATCTGCACGAGCACAACCGGCGCATTGATGCTCTCAAAGCTGTCAGGGCCAGCCAGTCCAGGGCGGATGGAGAGGGCTCTGTTGTGGATCACCACAGATAGCGATCAGAAGGGGTGATTCGACCCCTCTGATCGTACAGTTTTATTTCGGTGCTGCGAGAGATTCACTTTTTACCGCGCCATGAGACTGGCTGGTAAATGATTTGCTGCTGTCGTAGTTGGCCGGATAGGGACTGTTGCCAGTCGTCGCGCTTGTTGGTGTGGTTGTTTTTCCACTGGTTAGTGGAGCCGACGTTGCGGCTCCCTGCTGTTGCACAACCTGCATCAGAACCCGGCGTAGCGGATCGGCTCCTGTGTTGTTCACACGCATGGAAATGACAATGTCTTCAGGCCCTACCTGCTGGTTGTAGAAGGCGCGATTGGAACCGCTGTCGATAGTCAGCTTGGCGCCGCCAAGCGAGGCTCCTGCAAAAAGCCCTGAGGATTTCTGAAGGGCAAGAATATCGGTATTCGAGGCACCAGCAGAGCCGCTTTCGATTCCGCTTCCCATATTTGCAAAAGAAGCCGAGGCCCCGGCACTGAATTTGAACTGACTGTCCAGCAAAGCCTGAAGCCCGCGATCGGACATAACGAAGAACATCAGCTCAGAGCTTTCCACACCCAGCTGTATGCCCATTGAAGCAGAGCTGAGTGTGTAGAAAGCGGGATCAGACCAGGATCCACGGGCATCACGGGAGAGCAGGAGGCATCCGCCGCCGGAACCTCCGAAGACGATCGACATGCGGAATACGGAAGGGCAGACCATGACAGCCCGCGCCCGGGCCAGATAGCGCTGGGCACGTGAGCTGGGCGTTGTACCCTGGAAGATATCCTGCACGGCAAGTGTGGCACGATCGACCAGCGCCTGCTGTTTTGATGTGGCCATGGCCGGTACAGCCGTCAGACCTGTAGCCAGAAGCACCGTAGAGGCGACGAGTCGGAGGGGGAAAGAAACCATGGATGAAGGGCCTCGTATCGTGAAACGGTCAGGAATCCGGGGTTGTCAGCCCTGACCGGGAATTATGGCGTGAACATGGTGGTAATGGATGCGCAGGATCAGCCTTCAGAGAAGATCCATTCCTGCCGCTCTGGCGACCAGTTCGGCTACCCCCGGTGCGGTTGCCAGAATGGGAATCGCACCGGTCAGACCCCCGTCGACAAGAAAGGGGGAGACGCGTGCGCCGCTTTCCTCGATCAGAACCAGCGCAGCGGCGACATCCCAGAGATTGATCGCAATTTCAAGATAGCCGTCAGAGCGTCCTGAAGCGACATCAGCAAGCGCGAGAGCGCCACAGGCGCCTGTCCGTGGTGCCATGCCAAGCTCAAGAAAGGCTTTGGCGCGGCAGGCATAGGTCTCGGGGGAGACTTTGGCACTCCAGCCGATTTCGATCATGGCGCTTTTTGCATCCGTCACGGGAGAGGCAATCAGTTTCTGGCCATTCAACCAGGCACCGACGCCACGCTGTGCTGTATAGACTTCACCCAGGGCAGGAGCATTGATCACTCCGGCAACGGGTACGGCACCATCCATGAGACCCAGCGAGACGCACCAGCGCTCCCTTCCGCGCGCGTAGTTGGACGTTCCGTCAATAGGGTCGATGACCCATGTCAGTCCCCCCTCGCGCTGACGACCGCCTTCCTCACCCATGAAACCATCTTCAGGGAACAGAGCCTCAATACGTTTCGAGACAAGGGCTTCAACGGCCATATCGGCTTCGGTTACGTAATCCTGCACACCCTTCATGCTGCCAACCGGACCGCCCGGCGGGGGGCGCATTGCCATAGCCAGGGCAGCGGCATCGGCAACCACGGCGCGTGCGACCTCCAGACGTTGCGCAATGAGACGGTGATCGGTCATGCAGGCACTCCTTATTCGACACGTCGGGCTGCGCGGAGAGATGCTGTCATGGCAGGATCTTCCAGAGCCATGAGACGCAGCGCGGCATTATGGCCAAAAAGCTGCATCAGGGTCTTTCTGCGCGCCGCCGCCAGTTTGGCAAGCGGACTTTCGCGGATCATGGCACATTCCGGCAGGATGGTTGAGGGACTTTCCATGACATGTGCCACGAAGAGGCCGACATCATCAGGAATCAGATCCCTGGGGAAATGCTGATCGACCGCAAAATAAAGCCTGTCGCACCAGGCCCGGTATTCGGGCCATTTGCGATCAGTCAGGAAGTCACGTGATCCTGATTTGATCTCGATGCAATGCAGCATGCCATCGGGGGTCAGTGCCATGATGTCAGCACGCCGACCGGCTGCAGGCAGCGAGAATTCGTTAATGCATCCCCAGTTCAGATTGCGTGCCAGGCCCAGCATTGCCCTTCTTATGGCGAACTGGTTTTCCGGCAGGCTCAGTGCATTTTTCCCGGCGTCCAGAGAGGGTCGATTGTCTTCTTCGTAACTTTGCCTGACGCTCACTTGTGGTTACTCATTGCTCGCATTCCGTTTTCACCTGACTGGAGAAATTCTTGCCTGATAAACGTGACACAACTGACCGGGTTATGCTGGTTTTTGACTGGATGCGCCGGGAAAGAGCACTGAGCTGCGCTCTTTTTGGTATGGCATTGTTTCTGTTGGGTTTTTTATGTGGTCATCTTGATGAGCGCCTGCATTTCGTCCTTGATATGCTTGCGGTTGTAGCTTTCGGTGCTGCGATCTTTCTCGAGCATCAGGCGGCTCCACGCATGGTATGGATTCTGTTACTGGTTGCCTCGGTCGTCTTTGCCCAGATGGATTTCCGGCTGTCCAGTCATCTTACCCAGACGCGCTCACAGAGTTCTTTCGAGGCGCGTTAGAATTTCCTGACCGCGCCTGTCGAATGCTTCGGCATCAAAACGCGCGAGAACCCGATCACGTCCGGCCCGCCCCATCCGGGCAAGGTGCTGAGGCTGGCGGAGAAGATCGACGAGGGCCAGGGCGAGGGCTTCCGGATTATCTGGGGGTACGATACGGCCACAGCTGTGGTCGATCGTATGCGGCAATTCACCGGCTTCGGAAGCGATCACGGGTACGCCGCAGAGCAGAGCCTCATGAGCGGCCAGACAGAGCCCCTCCCAGTGCGACGGCTGAACATAGACGTGCAGGGTAGAGAGAAACTGCTTCGGTTCAGCGTTATAGCCATCAAGGACGATTGGCAGAGCGTCATGTGCAATAAGTGCGGCCAGACGGTCTCGCTCTTCTCCTTCGCCGGCAATATGGACCTCATATGCCGGGAGATTATCTATCTTCTGAAGCAGACGTACTGCTTCGCACAATACGTCATAACCTTTTACCGGATGCAGACGGCCGAGGCTTCCGATACGGATCGGGCTACCTTGGGACCATGGTGGTGCGATCGGGAAACTGTCGCTGGCGCGAAAGATCGGCCAGCAGGTAAGTTTGTTCGCGCCCAGACCAAGCTTGCGTTCTGTTTCCTGCTGAACACACAGGGAGTCAGCGATCCACAGGCGAGAGAGCCTGCGCATCAGGCGAAGTAGCCTCGCATTGGCTGGTTTGAGACGTGCGGAATGTTGCCAGCTCACAACCGGAAGACGCTGACGCAATCCTGTCAGTTGGCCCAGCAATGTGGCCCGTGTGAGCGATGTCCAGATCAGGTCGGGTTTTTGCTCGGCTATCTCGCGATTGAGCCATAGCAAAGCAGCAAGATGATCTTTTTTGCCCCCTTCGCGCACATGCACGGTCAGCCCGGCCTGGATCATGGGTTTTATTGCCCGCCCGTCACGTCGGGTAAGGGCAAGGACAATCACCTCGTGTCCGTTCTGGCGCATAACCTGAGTAATCGCAGGTACGGGAAGCGCCGCACCGCCGCCCTCGACCGAATTGATGACATAGGCAATTTTCATGGGGCTTGAGCCAGAAGCGATTCAACCAGGGCAAGATCCTGGGACTTGTCGACATCTACGGCAGCGCGACCGTGATCAATGGGTACGAGTGTGACGGTTGCACCGGTCAGGGCATGAATACGCGCTGTCAGTGTCTGGCTGTCCAGACGTCCGAGCAGAGCGCGGAGTAAAATGGTTAGGCCCAGCGTGCGCGCCATTTTCAGAGGGTGTTTGCGATCGCGTTCGAGTTTCTGCCAGAGGGTAATGATTGCCCGGGCTTCTGGCGTGCGCAGCAGGAACAGGTTGCAGCCTGAAAACCGCATGTCACGCAGGGAAATATAGGTGCGTCTGGTCCCAGGTACATCGCGTTCTATCACGTGACGCAGGGCAATACCGACTGCAAGGTCACTAGGCGTGGACTGGGCTGCCCTGAGAAACTCGGTAATCCAGAGAGATTGCAGAAGGGGGTGATCGGCTGTGGTGATCAGCAATGGCGTGCCAAGATGGTCGAGCGCCAGAGCGACGCTCCCGCTGGGGCCTTTGGCCGTCGGCAGGCAGGTGAATATTCTGTCGAGAGTTTCAAGCGCTTCGGGTGCTTCTATGCTGACATGAACCGGCCCTATATCCGGTGTCCTCGAGAGTGTTTCGAGAACGCGGTCGATCATGGGGCGGCCAGCAACCGGAAGAAGAGCCTTGTGAGCCACCTTGCCCAGCCGGGCAAGCGGATCCTGCGCACCGTCGCGTGAGCCTGCGAGAACTAGAACCGGGAGTGTCACCGTGCAGAGCTGCCGCTGCTGCGTGCACCATCGGGACGTTGCTTTGGTGGAGCGCCAGTGAGCTTCATGACCCAGGGATAGCGTTTGGCTTCATCAACGTCATAACCGAGATCAAACACGTGAGCGCTGCGCGGCCGCGCACGCGCATCCTTGTAGAAACTGCGGAAGAGGCGATCGGCAGCATAGTTGGTGATACCGTAATTGCCGTCTTCATCATGAAAATGGTGCAGCACGTGCAACTGCTTGATCTTGGCCACCCAGGCCCAGCGGGGCTTGTAGGCCAGATGCTGGATGCAGTGAAAAAACTCGTAGATGCAGGTCATGATCAGACCGGTTGCCAGCGCTGTAAAGGCGGCGCTTGGTCCGTCGATTGCCCAGCCGATAGGCATGACGATGATGGCAATGGTCGGGATGGTGTTCAGCGGTGAGCCGAACAGAACATCAAGAAGGTGGGGATCCTGATGATGGTCGAAGTGCACACGTTTCCACAGAGAGGCGGTCAACGGGTTACGATAGAGCCAGCGGCCATGGAGGATAAACCGATGAATGGCGTACCAGGCAAAAGGATAGATGGCGACGACCAGTACGGCAACGATAAGTGTCGGCACGAGTCGTGGTGTCAGGGCAATGGCAATACCGGCTGAGACAAGGATCAGGGCAAAATAAAGCAGGATAGTGGGATAGGTCAGATAGGCCATCCAGAGCTGGGGAAGACTCATCTTGCCAAGATCGAAGCTTCGGCCAGTGCGGAGGGAACCCTGGTTTTTCCGGGCTTTCCAGAAGGCTCTCCAGAAGCCTTCAGAAGGTTCAGGATCGAACGTGCTCATTTTTCTTCCATCTTCACAATCCAGGCCCCTCCAAGGAGAAATGCCAGGACGGGAGGTGCCATGACGGCAATCGAGGCAGGCAGGGTCCCCGCGTTACCCAGTGCCTGTATCAGTCCTTGCAGGACGATGAAACCAAAACCGGCGGCAAGTGCCGCAATCGGCAGCAGACTGCGTGTACCCGTACGGGGGGGAATATAGATCACGGGCAGGGCGAGGAACAGCATGGCACAGAGTGATATGGGTAGCGTGAACGGTGCGTAAAGGGCCATGCGGTAGGTTGCTTTGGGCAGGCTCGACGGGGCGTGTCCATGCAGAATGGCCCAGAGGCTCCAGAAAGAAAGAACAGGATAATTCTGCGAAAGCTGGATCAGTGTCTCGGGTGTTACGCTGGCAGGCAGCAGCACGATATCTGTGCGATGCTCTATATCGACCCGATTGCTCCTGAGCAGAAGGCTTCGTACCGATGCAGCGTGCCATCCGGTTGTGGGATCATAGGTCATTTCCGGTGCGGTATCCGATGCGACAAGATCGCCGCCCGGAATACGGTGATACAGGGTGATGTTCGAGATACGACGTCCCCCGTCGCTGAAACCGTCAATATGCACCACATTGCCCCGGGCATGAAACCAGAAGCCATGGCTGTCCGATCGTGCTTCCGGATCTGTCTTGTTCCACCACTTGGCAAGAGCGATTTCGGTATGGGGCGCGATGAATTCCTGTGTGATGATTCCTGCCAGGCTGATTATGGCTATTGAGGGCAGCAGCAGGATCAGCAGGCGTCTTGTTGACAGGCCAGCAGCCCGCAAACTGGCTGTTTCGCTGTTCAGAGTCATCTGCATCAGAAGAAACAGGGCGCCGATCAGCGTGCTGAGTGGCAGAGTCTGCACAGCCAGTACAGGCAGCCTCAGCAGGGCATAATGGATCAGACCCATGCCTCCCAGATGGCGTTCGAGGATGGGCGTCGTCATTTCGAGCAGACCCAGTATTTCCAGCATGGAAATCAGGATTGCTGCACAGAGCAGGGTCCGGCTCAGAAAGGAGCGTGTCAGATAGGCGCGCAGCACAGCGCCTGATGGGGGAAGGCCGGTCATGCCATGCGCCCCGTCCCGGAAAGCGGAATGGCCTTGCTACGACGCCACGACCCCCGTGATCGCCTGAAAATAGATGCCATGCAGAGGGTGCAGAACAGGATTTCAGGCAGCCATATGGCGTAAAGTCCCCTCATGCGGCCTGTTGCAACGAGTCCGTGTCCGAATTGCAGCATATGATCGAAGCCGACCAGCACAAGAGCAAGGGCAATAAGTCCCATGATAGGGCGACGCCGTTTGGCGCCGATGGCGAGAGCCACGGCCAGGGATGGAATGAAGGGAATGGCGATCGCGCGGGCGAGGCGGAAATCGAGTTCAGCGCGCAGGCTGGAGCGGGTGATGACATTATCGCCGACAGGCGTGTCTGGCTGGTGGGAAGCTTCCAGCCGGGTAGCCAGTTCCACAAGGGTCAGTTCACGTTCATCAATGCCACGAGACCGGAAGGCTGCGGTATCATGGTTCTGGTCGAAGGTCCGCATACTATGCTTGAAACGGGTCTGGCTTGGCTTGTTGCTGCTATTTCGTGGGTCATAGACAATCAGACCATCCCACAGATCGAGACGCGTCTGTCTCAGTGAAGGAACCGCTGTAACCAGTCCGCGACGGGCTGTGATAATCCTGACGCTGCCATCGGGTTCGCGCTGACGGATGAAGACTTCATGCAGCACGGTGCCGTTATGCGTGACGCGATTGGCAGTGAGCATTGAATCTCCGGAGGTCGTGGCAAACATACCCCCCTGCAGATGAGGAGCCCAGCCGGAATGGGCAGCATAGTAGAAACCCGAACGGAAATCATAGCGTGCCACGGGCTGGATATACCCATAGAGCAGAACGCTGCCGAGCCCCACCAGGACACCTGTCCACTTATAGGGGCGCGCAATCCTAAGCAGGGATACGCCACTCGCCATGAGAGCATCAATCTCGTTGTTGTCACTCATGCGTCTGATGATGAGGAATACACTGACGCAAAGTGCGGCGGGGAGAGCCAGTCCGAGATAATGAGGCAGAAGGTCGGTCAGCAGAGAGACGAACGTGGCAAGAGAACTGCCTTCAGCCGCCAGATCGTCAAAAAGGACAAGCAGGCGTTCGAGCAGCAGGGCGGCAAGAACAGCAGCAAGAGAGACGACGAATGGCGGTACGAGCTGGACAAGCAGATAACGATCCAGAGTCGGAAAATGGGGAAGGCGCATCAGCCCTGTCCGTCGCGGATAAGCCAGGTGCGGTGACGACTATATCGCCATCCCAGCGCCTGCGTGAATTGGCGTGTCGTCAGATCGACCTCCCAACCTGAATCCCTGCGCTCTATCGCAATCCTGTTCCAGCCACTATGGCGCCATGGCTTTGTGGAGTGCAAAGACGCCGAAGCCACACCGATGAGAGGAATGGATGTTCCCGGTACCGTCGAGAGTGTGGCATCATGCGAATGACCATGAAGAACCATGGCTGCACCGTGGCGGGCAATGACGGCAGCGACCGCCTTGAGGTCAAGCAGGGATTTGCGCCACGGCACGAGCCTGCCTCTGGGAGGGTGGTGAATCATGACGACGCGGCAGCGGTCACGGGTCGCGGCAAGAAGATCGGCAAGACGCGCGCGCTGGGCCTTGCCGATACGGCCACATGCCATGAAAGGCAGGCTTGGTATGGCACTGTTCAAGCCGATGATCGCAAGATCGCCCTGCTCATGCAGGTAAGGAAAGGCGTTTTCTTCGCATGCCTGCATCCAGGGAGACCAGCAGGCTCCTGTTTGCTGCCAGGACTCTCTGATCATAGCGTCATGATTGCCAGGCACGACGAGGCATGGTGCTTCCATCGTACGGAGCCAGGCAGCAGCATTGCTGAATTCCTCGCTCAGACCGAAATTGGTCAGATCTCCGGTATTCAGGATCAGATCGGGCCGGGCCTTGTTGATGTCCTCGCGAATGGCATCGGAGAGGGCAGGCAGGTGGTGATGAACGCGATGACGCTTCCATGAGGCCACGCTGAGGGCGCGTTTGTTGGTAAAATGTCGCCAGGATGGCAGAGGTGAGGGAGGGGGGAGATGCACGTCGGACAGATGCGCCAGAACCACCGGTGAGTCTTTGTTCAGGGTCATCAGCCTTTCTCATCCTTGCCACATGTCAGAGGCTGATAGCGGCAAAAGTTAAAAATGACCAATCGGTTTCTGGTCGTTCTGCCTTAGTCATGCTATGGCGCCGCCCATGACGGATCCCAGATGTTCCGTCGGGCTGAAGGGATGACCGTAACATAAATGATACTGCCGTGCGTCTAGCCCTGATCCATAATCCGCGTAGTCGCAAGAACCGGCGGGATGGCAGAAAATTCGCGCTCCATGCGAGTGCTCTTCTCGGTGACGGCTTTCTGGTACCGTCCTCGCATGACGAGATGCAGGAAATGGTTGCCGCACTTGCCCGTTCTGCAGTGCCACTCATTGCAATCAATGGCGGCGATGGCACTGTCAGTGATGTAATGACCGCCATAGCGCGTAGCTATCCTTCCGGCTCCCTGCCCGACATTGCCATCTTTCCCTCAGGCAATACGAATCTGATTGCTCAGGATATAGGTTTCTCACGTCGGGGTATTCAGGCCCTGCGGCAGCTGTATGAGAGAAGCGGAATTTTTCAGCGTACCATGCGCCGCCCGCTCAAGATATCATGGCCAAAAGATGAACATGAATTCCGTCTGGGCATGTTTCAGGGCAGTTCCGGCTATGCACGGGCAATTGCCATAGCCCATTCTCCCCATGTCCTGCGCTATGCGCCGCATAATCTTGCTGTAGCGGTAACATTGATTGAGGCTTTTGGTGGTCTGCTACGGCGTCGCCAGCGGGAAACCTGGCTGGCGGGAGATCACTTTGTTCTTGAAAGCGAAGGCAGGACAGTGGCTGAGGGCCGGAGTTTCATGTTCCTGTCGACGGCCCTGCAAAAGCTTAATCTTGGTATCTGGCCGTTCTGGAATGCGGACAAGACGAAAACAGATGGACTGCATTATCTCCATGTTGCCGATCACCCGAAACGGCTGATGCAGGCAACATGGGCTCTGTTACGCGGTCGTGCACCAGACTGGCTGCGTGAGAGTCCTGATTATACGAGCGGGCGGGCGGAAAGTCTGACCCTGACCTGCAAGGGCGATTTCGTCCTGGATGGCGAGTGTTTCTCACCTGGAGCGAATAATCAGATCATTCTGTCCCAGGGACCGGAATTCGGGTTTGTGCATGACTGAAGCCCGTGTTGCTCTTGATCATTTCCTGATTGGCGAACTGACAACTCCGGTCGATTCACGACTTTCTGCCTTGGTGACACACATACTTGGCCCGGCCCGCCCCCTTGGTGTGCTTTTCTATGGTTCTGGCCTGAGAAAATTCGATCCTGATGGCCTGTTCGATTTCTATGTCGTGCTCAAAAATTTGTCCGACTGGCCGGGGTCGCCTCTGGCAAAGCTGGGTAATCGCATCCTGCCTCCCAATGTCTTTTATGCCGAACATGAAAATGACGGCCAGGTATTGAGGGCAAAGGTTGCTGTGCTGACACTGTCGCAGTTTCGTGCAGGTGTCACGCCCCGTTCGGATGATACAACTCTCTGGGCACGCTTCTGTCAGCCTGTACGCCTCGTTTGGGTAAGAGATCCTCAGGCAGCGGACGCGATTCTTTCGGTGATCCGCACATGTGTTACGACGGCAGCAGGCTGGGCTGCACGTCTGGAGCAGGGCGCGCATCTTCCTGAGCAATGGTGGGAGGCGCTTTTCAGGCAGACTTACCGTGCTGAATTGCGGGTTGAGCGGTCAGGGCGCGGTTCGGTGATCATGCATGGTCAGAAGGCGCGATATGCTGCTCTGACCCGTCTTGCCTGGCAGAATGCCCATCTTGATTTCGATGAAATGGGTGAAAGCCTGGCACCAAGACTGACCAATGCTCAGCGTCTGCGGGCAGCACGCCGATGGAAGCATATGGCAAGCCGTGGCCGCTGGAAGAATATTGCCCGTCTGGTCAAGGCGGCATTCACTTTTCGCAATGGTGCCGCCTATCTGGCATGGAAAATAGAGCGTCATAGCGGGTTTGACCTAGCGCTCTCACCGTTCGAGGCGCGCCATCCGCTGATCTGCCTGCCTGTTCTGCTCTGGCGCGCACGATCGGTTTTTATCCGCGGTATGCGAGGCTGAGATATGAAGAAGGCGACAGGTCATGTGACCTTTCGCTTTTTTTTATAACGCCAGGTCTTTGCTTCAGCCCAGGACATCCTGTTTGGCCTGTGCGAAAATAGCCAGAGTACGATCTATTTCCTCGGCAGTATGAACCGCCATGACCGAACAGCGCAGAAGCGGGTGTTCGTCAGGAGTTGCGGGAGGCAGGGATAGATTGACATAAACGCCCAGTTCAAGAAGGCGATTCCAGAAAGCCAGAGCCTGTTCGACATTGTCGAGTGTAACGGCCACAACAGGACTTACATGTGGGCTGGTTTTGAGACCCAGAGCATGTAGGCCATGGTTGAGCTGCCTGGCATTGGCATGAAGCTGGGTGCGCAATTCGGGATGGGCTAACATGTCATCAAGGGCAGCAAGCGTTGCCGCAATGATTTCAGGCGGCAGCGACGCTGTGAACATGTAAGGACGCGAGCAGAGACGGATCAGCTCCAGACCGTCGAGATTGGACACGCAATAACCGCCAACCGTGCCAAGGCTTTTGGAAAAAGTGCCGACAACGAAATCGACATCATCTTCACAGCCATCACGTTCGGCTACACCACGACCGTTTTCGCCAAGAACACCAAACGAATGCGCTTCATCGGCAAGCAAATAGGCACCGTGCTTCTTTTTTACCTCGGCAAATTCGCGCATGGGGGCGACATTGCCCGTCATCGAATAGATGCCCTCGACGACGACGAGCTTTGCTCCCTGATGATCTTTCAGGCGGGCAAGACGGCGGTCCAGATCTGTCGGGTCATTGTGGCGAAAGCGTATGACCTGTGCGTAGCCAAGGCGGCTTGCATCATAGATGCTGGCGTGGCTGTCTGCATCGAGAAGCAGCACGTCGTCCTTGCCTGCCAGCGCTGATATGGCCCCGAGATTGGCCTGGTATCCCGTCGAGAAAATCATGCAGTGGCGACGACGGAATACTTCAGCCAGGCGCATTTCGAGCTTGCGATGCAGGGCGAATGTACCGTTGGCGATGCGGGAACCCGTAGTCCCTACACCTTCACGACGCACCGTCTCGATCGCGGCATCGGCAGCGGCCTTGGACTGACTGAGGCCGAGATAATTATTCGTACCGAAAAGCAGTGTTTCACGGCCCTCAATCAGGCCAACAGTGGCTGACACGGGGTGATCGATAACGACACCAAAAGGGTTGCGCGGCGAATGGGCCGTCAGCCCGGCTGCAGCGGCCTTGAGCCCTGCATATTTGGCAAAGATATCGGTCACGAGGAGGTGCCTGTCTTCAAGGTAGCGAGACAGGATGCAAGATCATTGATCGTGCGGATATCAGCGAGTTTGTCCAGCGGTACGGACACATCGAGTTCGTCTTCGATTTCCATCACGAAGTTCATGACGGCAAGAGAATCGAAGGCAAGATCTTCCACAATCTTGCTTTCACCTGTGATGTCCCGGGGGACTTTCGGGTTGGCAAGCAGTTTGTCGATGATCAACGAGGCAATGGAGGCGACCGTATCGGCCATTTCAAAGTCTCCGAGTAGAGGCATTCGGGCGGCTTACGCCCTGTGGTGATGGGTCTTATGCGACACTGTATGTCTTAACGCCAGAGCACGACCTGTTTTCACACGTCGCGCACGTCTTGCCATGACATGAAGGGGAAGATTCACAATCCTGTCTCCCCCTGCCGGTTCAGGCTGCGGTGCAGCTGGTTTCGAACTGCCCTGAAAGAAGCATCGCCTTGGCGCGGGCTCGTGTCAGCTTGCCGGAAGATGTCTGGGGGAGTGTGTGCGGAGGGACGAGAATGACATCGACCTCAATGCCATGCTGACGACGGAACAGGCCCATTGTCTCCTCGCGGAGCTTGGCCCGGTCTTCCTCATTTGTGGCACGGCACTGGACCAGCGCGACGACACGTTCACCTGTCTCTTCCTCAACAGCAAAAACAGCGACGTCACGTGAACGCAGGGAAGGAATTTCATGTTCCGCCGACCATTCAAGATCCTGCGGCCAGATATTGCGTCCATTGATGATGATCAGATCTTTTGCCCGGCCTGTGATCACCACCTGACCATTCAGCATGTAGCCAAGATCGCCCGTGTTCAGCCAGCCCTTGTCGTCCAGTACTTCGGCTGTTTCTTCGTCTCGACCGAAATATCCACGCATCAGGCTTGGCCCGCGAACATAGACCATTCCCACATGGCGTTCAGTGAGGAGATCACCTTTCGCACCACGTACCTGAATATCATGTTCCGGCAGGGCGACGCCGCAAAGGACGAAGGTACGAAGCGCCTGTGATGGATCATCAGAGGCAACCGCCACACCATCAGTCTCCAGCGTACGAAGATTGATCGTGTCGGTAACGATGCCGGTATTGAGTGGGGCAAAGCTGATAGCGAGTGTTGCTTCTGCCATGCCATAGCTGGCGACGAAAGCGCGGCCATCGAAACCGGAATCTGCAAAACGCTGGGCAAAATTTTCAAGAATATGATGGCGGATCATGTCACCGCCAATGCCGGCGATACGCCAGCAGGACAAATCGAGATCGCCTGATACCGGTCGACGCGCACAGAGCTCGTAGCCAAATGATGGGCTATAGGCAATCGTACCACGATTTCGACTGATCAGATCGAGCCAGACATGCGGTCGACGAGCGAATTCACGGGTCGGCAGGAGATCGATTGTCAGCTGGCAGGTCATCGGAGTCAGGAAAAAACCGACCAGGCCCATATCATGATAAAGCGGGAGCCATGACACGCAGCGATCGCCGGTCTCGGTTACCTTGAGCCCGTCGCGGGCAATGGCACGCGCATTGGCCATACCAGCTGACTGAGTAACGGCCACTCCCATAGGAAAGCGTGTACTGCCCGATGAGAATTGCAGATAGGAAAGATCTTCTTCCCTGATTGCAGGAAGATCCTGATCGGAAGGGGACAGGGAGAGAAGTTCGGCCGGTGAGCCGCCAAAAGCCAGATCGAGGCCTTCGGTGATATCCTGCGTCCAAGAGCCGATCAGGTCGGGAACGATAACGGCGCGGGCACCCGAGGCGGCTACCATGCCCCTTAATGTGGAGATATAGGTGTCGCGACCGCCAAACGCGATGGGCAATGGCAACGGCGCGGGTACAAGCCCCGCATACTGGCAGCCAAAGAAAATGCGGGCGAAATCACCATCGCTTTCCGCAATGATGGCGACACGATCCCCGACGGAAAGTCCTGCGGCCAACAAGCGGCGTGCCGTTTCAATCGCTTGGGTACGGAGCAGGCTGTAAGGCAGGGCTTCGAGAAGCTGTCCGCGACCATTATAGATATTGAACCCTGCCGTGCCCTGTGCCGCGTAATCCAGGGCAGCGCTGAACGTCGGAAAATCGCCGTAGCGGCGCTTCTGGTTCGATGCAGTAGGAACGGGCGTTTGGTTCGACGTCATAGTGATGGATCTGCTCTGCTTTTCGCTCTGTCATGGATGTGCAGGGTCAAGGGAACCCCGGCCAGATCCATGCGTAATGGGTTAGGCTGCGTTGCGAAGATAATCGACAATGGCATCCGCAGCCCCGGGGGCGGTGGGTCCGTCGTCGTTGAATTCGAAAGTCTCTAATATATATTGCCGCTGCGCCTCAAGGAAATCGTCATGTTTTGTTACGGCAGCTGCGAGCGCACCTGGAAGCTCTTCGAGATTGTCGAGAACCTCGCCAAGATTCCAGAAATGGTAATTCCTGTCCGATTGCCAAGAGACCTGATGTGCATTGAGAAAGATGCAGGGTCTGGGGCGAACAAGAAACTCGGCGACCTGAGAGCTTACATCTCCAAGATATAAGTCGGCGGCCATGGTATAGGTCATGTCGATGCTGCGCGGACTGCCAGGATCGATCAGAAGATGATCATGATTGGCAAAGCGTGCAACGAGCTGCTCTCCTTCCTGTCGGTATTTGTCAAACAGGCGATAATGCGGTGCAAATATGAGATTGTACCGGTCCTGATTGGCAAAATACTGCAGAACTTTTTCGCCCATAAGTGGCCAGGACGACAGGCGTGACGAGAAGTGCGGATTGTATAATACGATCGGCTTGTCATTATCGAACAGGGCCGGACGCGAACGTGCCATTTTCCGGACGATATCGAATTTGGCGTAGGATCCTCGATAGTAACGACCTGGGCTTATGGCGCCTTGTGATAACAGGCGTTCTTCAATTTTTTTGCCTGAGAGCAGGACGAAGTCGAATTCCTTCACGTCGCGGGCAAAGCCAATGGCTCGATCTCCCGCGCCATGGCGCGTCCAGATAAGGCGTGGTTTGTGAATACCCATGCGGCGTAGATAAAGAGACGTGCGTTCAGGGACGACAATAGCCTCGAAACGCGAAAAATAGTCGCGATTGAAAAACAGGCTAGCCATTTTGCCCAAAACGCCGGGTCCGGAGATCTCAATGCGTCGGCGAAGAATCTGAGGCATTTTGAGCAGATCGAAACGGGCTCGTGCCTGAGGATAGAGAGCGCTCAGCGTCTTGGCATAATCGAGATGGGCTTCTGTCGTGCACGCAACATGCACTTCGGTATCTGCGTGCCTTGAGGCGATCTCCATGGCGATGGGTAGAGAGTGCAGGGTCTGATGGGGTTGGGCGATATAGGGAAACGCGATTTTCATCATGATCGGGGATCAGTTACCAATGTGCTGCGTGGACGCAGGATATGTCATCGACATGAGTATCACGTCCTTCACCTTGTGCCTTAATGTGGCGGCATAACCCTGTAGACCCGATATTGAGCGGGACCATGGCCGTACTGCGGCTGTTTTTTGTGTCTCACCAGCCAGGTTGCAAGGGAGAGTGCGATAAACGTGAAGAAACGAAGGCTTAAATTTTTGCAATCGGAGGAGCGTCCGTGCCGATGCGTCTGACCCGGATTCCCGACATTCAAGGATGCCAGGGTGGGAAAACTCACTTCGTATTGGCATGTCATTAACTACGCCGGGTGAGGGGGAGGGAAACAACACACATTTTATGACGCAACGTTGCAGATCGCAGGTTTTCGTTTTCTTTTCATTTTTTTGAAATTTTGTGATTGACGGGTGTGGGTATGGGGTCTAAAAGCCCGTTCACCGCAGCGGACGACGCCGCGGTGGTTTCCTGAAACGCTGAGTAAGA
>Ga0157360_1000104_pt1 | contig 45167 bp, 45 predicted proteins | sample AttlaeALBM1_FD_111483 | JGI IMG/M metagenome (GOLD analysis project Ga0157360, IMG submission 111483) | Fungus gardens microbial communities from leaf cutter ant in Ribeirão Preto, State of São Paulo, Brazil - Atta laevigata ALBM1 | ecosystem: Host-associated > Fungi > Mycelium > Unclassified ...
CGCCACACACGATGCCTATCACACCGGCTACCCAAAGTGCTCTGACGAAAAAGGCATACTCAAATGGTTCAACGAGCGAAATCATGCGTAGTCACTCCCCTTTGCATGTTGCTCACTCCCAACATTAGCGTTTACTGTGCCTGCTCCTCTTCCCTGTGCAGATTCCATATTCGAAACGTTATGGGAAGTACGTAACGATGTTGTGTCAGTAAACAGATCCGGCTGCTCTTCAGTGACTTGTGCTCTCACTTCCTGCGATGTCATTCCAAACATATTGAGCATGGGCGCCATCATGCCACCGAAGGTCGTCATCAAATTATCAGGGGTAAAGGTACATTCCGTTTTACCAAATGCGATAACGTTCCGGTTGAGCATCAGTACGTGGTCTGTGTATTCCGGCACCAACGTCAGGTTATGCGTTACCACAAAGCTCCCAACCCCCTGCTGACGTTCTTCATCCAGAATCCTGAGGATGACTTTTTCGGTCGTCACATCAACGCCTGTAAAGGGTTCATCCAGTACCATCAGACGCGCCTTTTGCGCCAGTGCACGGGCAATAAAAACACGTTTTTTCTGCCCACCGGAAAGCGCACCGATCTGCCTGTCGAGATACGGCAGCATATCAACACGATCCAGACTTTCCCGCACTAACACTTCATCCCTGACCGAGGGGCGACGCAAAAGATTCATTTGGCCTTGCCTGCCCATCATCACAACGTCGTAGACAGAGACAGGAAAATCCCAGTCGATCATTTCGCTTTGCGGGACATAAGCCACCAGATGGCGACGCTGGGCTTCACGAATGGAATGCCCCATCAGACGGATCTGCCCTTGGGTAATATTTTGAAAACCCATCAGCGAGTTGCACAATGTTGATTTTCCACATCCATTCGTCCCCAGTACGGCGCAAATACTGCCAGTGCCAAGGCTAAACTCCACGTGGCGCAGTATGTGATTTCCCCCGGAATAGATAACATTGAGACCCTGAACATCAATCATGGGCAATGATGTTTCCGAAGTAGGGGAACATTGGACTTCTGCAGCCACCGCATTACTCGCTTTCATTAACATCGAAGCCCTCCAGAATGGTTTTCGCGTTGTGTGCTAAAAGGCGTTCATAGGTAGGAACCGGGCCATCCTTCGATGAGAGTGAGTCAACATAGAGAACACCCCCAAAGTGTGTATGTGTTTCCCGGGCAACCTGCTTCATGGCACGCGGACTCACTGTGCTTTCGCAGAACACGACTGGAATGTGATCCTTGCGGACTGTATCCACGACATTGCGAATCTGCTGAGGGGTCCCCTCCTGCTCTGAATTCACCGCCCATAGATAGAGTTCACCGACATCGTAGTCACGTGCCAGATAGGAAAATGCGCCTTCACACGTTGTCAATTTGCGCTGTTGAGGAGAGATACGTGCAAGCCGCTGGGCAATCGGAGCATTCAAGCGGGCAATACGCGCCTTGTAGGCCGTCGCATTACGCCGATAGATCTCCGCATGTGCCGGGTCCTGCTCTGTCAGCGCCTGCTGAATATTGTCGATATAGATGGCTGCATTGGCTGGCGAGATCCAGCCATGGGGGTTTGGCTCACCTTTATACGGCCCTTTTACCAAGGGCATCGGTGCCAACCCTTTGGAAAGTACTGCCACAGGGATGTCGTCCATGTGGGTATAGAAACGCTCAAACCAACGTTCCAGCCCCAGACCATTCCACAGCAAAAGATCTGCCCGGCGCGCCTTGAGAATATCTTTCGGGGAAGGTTCATATTCATGGATTTCGGCATTGGGGGGCGTAATGGAAACGACTTCCCATAGATCGCCTGCCACATTACGCGCCATATCCTGAATGACAGTAAAGGTGGTGGCGACGACCTTACGTCGAGGCTGCTCGATGGTTGACTGTGTAGCGTGAGAGTCTGCAACCTCTGCCCATACCGTAGATGCAAACAGTGAGAGGCAGCTGATGACTAAAACGGTACTCAGCAGCCAACGGTATACCCACAATGGATTACCCTGTGAATTACTCACTACCGAGAGGGAATTTGTATGTTCAGCATGGGCATGATGATTGCCCTGAGCCGCATGACAGCTCCCTCGCATTCGGGCTTCATCTGAAGCCCGCGCATGGCGGCTGTAACAGGATAATGTCATCACTACAGGCTGCGAAGTACAACGCCTTTCCACGCGAAAGGTCATCAATAAAAGAGGGGTAAAATAACGGCAAAAAGCGCTTATTTTGAACATGTGTGTTTCTCGTCAATCATTCACAATGAGGAACAGGAAACACAAATTAACCACACTTCAATTTTGGTTGAAACAAAAATAAGTTAACCAAGGTTAATTTTAAGTTATGGTTAAAATTAAACCTTTAACACTATTCTTGCTTGAAAAAAAAGTCTTGCTTGAAGGGCAGCAAGGCCACTGCCTTTGTCAGATGATGTTCCGTATGACGATGCTCTTCCTGAAGAAAATCATCGATTGCCTTTCGTAACGGGGGGGCAGTAATCCAGTGCGCCGAATAGGTAAAGCGCGGTTCGAACCCGCGTGGAATCTTGTGCTCTCCCTGGGTACCGGGGTCAAAATGGTGATACCCACGCTCGATTGCCAGTTCAATACCCTGATAGTAACACACCTCAAAATGTAGACTATCCGCTGCGACCTCACTGCCCCAATAACGGCCATAAAGCTGATGTTCATCATGGAAAAACAGGGCAACGGCAACAGGCGTAGCCCCAGCATATTCATCGGTGAAGCCCTCTTCACGATCATCACACAGATCTTCGATCCATTGCCCCTGAGGATGAAGTGCCTGTACCAGCGATATATGCTGAGGCATCCGTTTGCACACTCGTTCAAAAAATGAAAAGGGTAAGTAACCGGTTTGCCCTCTCTCAAGATACGTAATCTGATAGCACCGATAGAAGTGCCTGAGGGCTGCCAAATCGATTTCGTTCCCACTCAGGCGTCGTAATGTAAACCCTTGTTCTGCCACTTTCCTGCGTTCACGACGCACCTCTTTGCGCCGCTTGGAAGTAAAGCATGAGAGAAAATCGTCAAAATCACGATAGCCTCGATTATGCCAATGGTATTGAACAGAACGCCGTTGCATCAGCTTTGGCCATGCGTCAAGCCATGACTGTTCCTCATTTTCCTGTGGAAAAAGAAGGTGCCAACTGGAGCCACAACGAGCTTCGAGCCAGGGAATCAGCACATCGATCACATCGGTGATGTCGATATCCGCAGCATGTAACAAACGTGGCCCACTGGAAGGAGTAAACGGAATAGCGCTTACCATTTTCGGGTAGTAATCACCACTCGCCTGCTCCCATGCATCTGCCCATTGCCAGTCGAATACATATTCCCCCCATGAATGGCTCTTGACGTAACAAGGCAATGCTGCCACTAAACGCACCCCTTCCCACACACCCGCATGAGCAGGCCACCAACCGGTCTTCGCAGAAACGGCACCACTCTCTTCCAATGCTGACAAAAAGGCATGGGAGATGAAGGGATTGGCTGCGGGCAACAGGGCATCCCACTTAGCGGCATCGACCTCTTTCAGATCAAGAGGTGACACATTGAAAGCTGAGGTTTTGCTTACTGCGGGGGGCTTCATCACGATATCCTTGATGTCTTTATGCTTTGAGACTGCGGGGCATACGAGTGGATAAGCAGAAAACAGAACCAATGCAGGCCCCATGAACGCATTTATCATGAATCATAGGAAACACACTTATCTCCGTTCGAGACGTAAATTGCCCACCAGGCTTCTCGACACGCTTTCCTTAACAATCGATACGTTACAATACTGACGGTTCCTCACCTATGAACACCTTACGACCTGTTGAAATAAAGCGCTACAGCAGATGCCGATCATCTCGGGCTCTTTCTGGAACATTCGGGCCATGATTAGACGAAGGTAGAGGATGGCACTGATATTTTTTGCCCTTCGAGACGCATAAAGTGCACAAGAGCGTGCTACTATTTCCTACTCAACATCATTGGGGTATCACCCGTTCATCAATTGCGTCGATATTGCCCTTGTGGATTATCCGCATGAACTGCCGTTATTGCTACTCCCTCCATTAATGGCCTTTATAGACGGAATTCGAAGAGGTTTCTCACGGTTTATGCTTACGTCGATTCTCGATAACGACTTCTACAAATTCACGATGCAGAACGCGGTTATCAAGCTATTCCCGCAAGCACGCGCGCGTTATGCCTTCATCAACCGAGGGGATCATCGTTTTCCTGAAGGATTTGGTACAGCGCTTCGTGAAGCCGTGGATCAGATGGCTACACTTTCCCTTTCCAAAGATGAACAAGGCTTTCTTGAACGCACTTGCCCTTACCTGCCACCTACATACATTGACTTCCTGCGAGGCTTCCGTTTCGATCCAAACGAAGTCACCATCAAACAGCATGGGGACGAACTGGAAGTCCGGGTGGATGGGTTGTGGTACCGAAATATCCTTTGGGAAGTTCCTTTGCTCTCCCTCATCAGCGAGATTTGGTTCAAACTGGCCAATGAGAACCGCTATGATGATGACGTTGTTCTCGAAAACACGCGCAGCAAGATCGAACACTACCGCCAACTGGGCATTCGTATCGCCGAATTCGGTACCCGTCGCCGTTATAGTTTCGAGTTGCACGATAAAATCGTTGATGTCCTCCAACGATACGGAGGCCCCACTTTTGTCGGTACCAGCAACGTTTATCTCGCCTATAAACATGGCGTAAAACCGCTGGGTACTCATGCCCATGAGTGGTTCATGTTCCATGCTGCCCACTATGGCTTCAAGGTAGCCAATCGTGTGTCGCTGAATAACTGGGTAGATGTCTACCGTGGGGATCTGGGAATTGCGTTAACCGATACCTTCACGACACATTCATTCTTCCAGAGTTTCGACAAGATGCTTGCCAAGCTGTTTGATGGTCTGCGTCATGACAGTGGTGACGCCATCACCTTTGCGGAACAGGCAATCGCCCATTACGAATATTTGGGTATTCCTCCGCAAACCAAGACTATCGTCTTCTCGGATGCTCTGGACCCTGAAAAAGTGGACCGTATTGTCAGCGCCTGTAGCGGCAGGATCGGTATGTCTTTTGGGATTGGGACCAACTTCACCAATGATGTCGGCTTGAAACCCATGAATATCGTCATGAAAATGACAGAAACCAAACCCGATACAGAAGACCGTTGGCTCCCCGTTGTGAAGTTATCCGACATTCGTGCCAAAAATACAGGTGACCCGAAAATGATCGCACTGGCCCGCCAAGTGCTTGATTTACCGGATTGACACCTGCTCCCACAGCACGTGCATGCCCACCACTTGAGTACGTGCTGTTCCCGCTGATTCTATACGTCTCCATACGACCCAACCGACTTGAATGCCTGCCTGCGTATCAGGCATACCTATCGAAGATCACCCTGGCAACCCAACCGAGTAGGGAATGTAAGTCGACGAGTGGCACACTAAAAAAGCGTTCTCATCATAAAATCCATTGAGCATACTCTCTGCTTCAGGGACACTACACTCTATTGTTATTATCAGGAAGGAGGAGAGAGTGAGGAAATAACCAGTGCTGCCGTCCGTAACACAATGGCGGAAAGGTTTTTTAAAGGATCATAGGGATGATGGGTAGGAGAGTTTTTATCCTACAACTTCAAATGCCAGACACAAGGTTGCCCTGTACCTTCAAATACAGAGAAAATTCAATCACACTATTAAGCGCAAGACCAACCAGCACCGCCATTAAGCGCGCCGGCGTGTTTCCTCAACAGCTGGCTGATCCACCTCTTCATGACCTGACACACGCATGCTATTCGCGTAAGCATCTGCTGAAGAAGCTTTTCGCTCATCTGCACGTGCACGGCAATGCTGAATAAGCTGATTGAGCTGTTCAAGCGTCACATCGACACGCTCAATACGATGTTCATCAGTCCAACGTACTTCAATAAAAGCCCGTTCCGAATGCTGATTGATACCAACAACAGTGCCTGTGCGCTGACTTGTTGAATCCCGCAAGGTAGAACCCAACAGGCAGTGAATATCACTAATATAAGGTACTTTTCGTGTACGCATGAATGCCACCGGAAAAAGTTGTACTAATGTCCACGGTGAAGATAGTAGCGGTACGCAATGCTGCTTTTATTTATAAATAGCAATTGACCGCCCGATCTACTCGCAAAGAAGCAAAACCGGGTAGACTAAAGCTACAAACCGGCCTCTTCCCATTTCAAATCAGGTATTTTGAAGGTAACTTGGCACCCATAAACACCGGATAAATGCAAATTGTTTTAATGCCATGCAAGCGTAAAACGTATACAGACTTTTTCCAAGAGCAAAAATGCAATTTCTTGTCAATATTTTTAATTTTTGGGTGAAAATCGGTATTTTTGCTAAAGAATTCCCCGCTTTTGTCGATAATTCTTCTGAACCTGCAAAACACGCTAAGATAAACCACCTCTATAAGCGAGTATCATCCATCCACTTTATTGTTAGCGAGTTGTTTATACATGGCTTCTATCGTTCCACAGTCTATTGATCACAGTGCCCTGCTTATCATCGACGTTCAGCCCGATTTTATGCCGGGAGGTTCACTTGCGTGCGAACACGGTAATGAACTCGTTCCCTTGATCAACACGTTACTGTCTTCTCATACATTCCGTTATGTGGTGGCGACACAAGACTGGCATCCACACAATCATGTTTCTTTCGTGAGCCAACACTCAGGGCATTCTCCTTTCGATACTATTCCTCTGTATGGGTATGAACAGGTGCTCTGGCCACCACATTGCCTGCAGAATTCAAGCGGCGCCGCCCTGCATCCTGATATCGACTGGGCCGAGGTAGATCTTATAGTACGCAAGGGAAGCGATCCGCAAATCGATTCCTACAGCGCGTTCAGACATAACCCGGGACCAAACGGAACACGCCCGACCACAGGACTGGCAGGTTGGTTGAAAGAACAAAACATCACCGATGTCTACCTGTGTGGACTGGCACGGGATGTCTGCGTCTTGTGGAGTGCTGAAGATGCCGTCGCAGCGGGCTTTAACGTTCATTTCCTGTGGTCCTATACACGTCCGGTCACGTCGGAATCGAATACCAGAACCCGTGAAGCACTGGAAAAACTGGGGGTAGATATCATTGAGAACTAACCACTTGCCTATCTCCGAAGCACCAAAGAAACGAGCAAATGAAATCGCATCGCTATGTTTCATATCTTCACTGGACAGGAAATCGTGGTACTGGCACCGCCCATTATCATGAGCATGACAGGCAGTGAGATATCGCCATTGAAGGGAAACCTGTTATCCATTGTTCCAATGATCCCCTGCTGGACGGCGATCCCCATAAAATGAATCTCGAAGATTGACGGTTATCCGCATTGTCGGCATGTCACATGTTGTGGTTTCTACACTATGCTTCCGAGGCCGGTATTATCGTCACTGCTTACCAGGATTCTCTTGAAGCAAAGGGAGCAAATCGGAAGAGGTGGTGTGGGTCGATTCGTTAAAGCTGAAATCGTAATAAGTAAAGGCGATAGCGATATGAGTAAAGTCATTGAAAAAGCGTCCAAGCTTCACCATGCTATTCATAAGGTATGTTTATTGCTCGGTCTATTAATTTTCCAGTGACGTGTTCAGCTGAATATAGCGTCGAAAAGTAAAGCCATCCTTGAACATTCAGGTTTCAGTGGTGACACGCCCATGTTTAAGGAAGATATGTACAGGCATGAGAGAGCAATAGTCTTCATAAACAAACCAGCAACACCGTTCACGTATGAATATTCACATAGGAATACCTACGTCTTATCAAGGAGTTTGCCATGAGTGACAATGTTTACAAATCCATCGAATTGACTGGTTCTTCTACCGTCAGTATTGAGGATGCTATCAATACAGCCATAACCAAAGCGAGTGAGAGCCTGCACAGCTTGCAATGGTTCGAAGTGACCAGTACCCGAGGTCATATCGAAAACGGTAAGGTCGCTCACTGGCAGGTTTCGCTTAAAGTCGGCCTGAAACTGGACTAACCCCGTGGGGAGGTTGATCTCGGTTACTTTATTTTCATCGAAGATGATTGGCTTACTGCTTTTGCACAAGGCAATGAGTGACCAACAGCCTCCCCCACTTCACGTTCACCGGCGCTATGATCAACCTCGCTTCACGCCCTATTCCCTCCTATAGTCATCAATAGAAGCTTTAGTCATTAATAGAAACCTTTGAGGACCTCCACTATTGCAATGGCAGGGTGGCATGGCCTTACAATAGACGCCTGTGGCGCATAAATATCGTCACATGGTTTGTCACAGGACAACGCTTTAATAATCGACCGTGAGCCCCGAGTCCGATGAACTCATTCTCCTGCAAAAATGACATGGATACGTACAAGCCCGCCATGCTTGTATGTTTTGGCCTGAGCAACGTACCTACACGACTGAAATCACGTACGTCAGCTGCGCTCGTCGCAATGACAGAATGTCACTCGCGTGTGCGTCACACCGGAAGCGCTCTCATATGAAGATTCTGATTCTCGGCGCCGGGCAAGTCGGGGCAACACTGGCGCAACACCTCGCCAGTGAAGACAACGATATTACTGTCATTGATACAGATTCCGCACGCCTGCATGAGCTGCATAACCGCACGGAAATCAGTATTTTGAATGGACATGCCTCCCACCCTTCTACACTGGCAGAAGCAGGGTGTGATAGCGCTGACATGTTGGTCGCCGTCACCAACAATGACGAACTCAACATGGTGGCGTGTCAGGTGGCCTATTCACTTTTCAATACACCGACCAAAATCGCACGCGTACGTTCAAGTGAATATCTGGCGCGCAAAGAACTGTTCAATCCGGGAGCAATTCCCATCGACGTATTGATCAGTCCTGAACAGGTGGTCACGACGCAGATTCGGCGCCTGATCGAATACCCTGGCGCCCTCCAGGTGCTGGATTTTGCCGACGGCCTGGTACAAATGGTCGCCATGAAGGTGTATCCCGATGGGCCTTTGGTCGGTTGCGAACTGAAATCACTGCACGAGAATCCAGAAAAGATCAACAGCTGGGTGTGCTCCATCTATCGCAAAAACAAAACCATTATTCCGGATGGTAAAACGGTGATAGAGCCTTATGACGAACTCCTCTTCTTTGCTGCGCGCAAGGATATCCGCTCAGTGATGACACGCTTGCGCCGAGGGGATCGTAATGTTCGACACGTCATGATTGCCGGGGGTGGGCGTATCGGTGAAAAACTGGCACAGTCTCTGGAACCGTCTCATCGGGTCAAGCTGGTCGAGCAGGATCTTCATCGCTGTGAAGAACTGGCCGAAAAGTTCGATGATACTGTCATTCTTCATGGATCGGTGACGTCCAAACGTTTGCTTTCCGATGAAAATATCGATGAATGTGACATCTACTGTGCCTTGACCAATGATGATGAGGTCAACGTCATGTCCTCCATGCTGGCCAAGCGGATGGGAGCACGTAAAGTACTGGCGCTGATCAATAATACTGCTTACGTGGATCTGGTACAGGGGCGTGAAATCGACATTGCTATATCTCCCGAACAGGCGACCATCAGTGGTCTGCTGGCCTATTTGCGGCAAGGTGAAATCGTCAACGTTCAGTCACTCAGGCGTGGTGCAGCTGAAGCTATCGAGCTGATTATTCATGAAGACGCCCACCATTCACGTGTGGTAGGTAAAACCATCGGTGAGCTGGGCTTACCCGATACTGCAGCGATAGGTGCCATTGTGCGAGGCGATGAAGTCCTTTTTGGCAAGAAAAGCCTGCGGTTGGAAGATGGGGACAGACTCGTGGTGTTGATCACCAACAAAAAAGACCTGCGGGCGGTTGAAAAAAGCCTTCATATCAAGGGACACATCCACTAGCGCATACAACCGATACGGAGTTGGCTTCATCTTGAAAAGAGTCAAGTTATAAAGTAACATATTCGCAATACCAAGAGTGCAGTAGTACTGTGAAGGGGTTATATTCCCTGCCGCTTACTGTTATTCTACGCATCCTGAAATCATCGCGATTCTGTTGTCCCCTCTTCCGTCAGTTTACCGTCTGACACCGGCTCATCAGTTATCTGCGGTTTGACTGTTATAACGTTGGAGGACATTCCCATGCGTGAAGGCATCCATCCCGAGTATCGCAAAGTAGTATTTTACGATACCAACGCTGAAACCTATTTCGTTATCGGTTCTACTATCGAAACGACAGAAACCATCGATTATGAAGGCCAGGAATATCCACTGGTCAGACTCGACGTTTCTTCTGCATCTCACCCTTTCTATACCGGCAAGCAGCGTAATGTGGGTACTGAAGGCCGTGCAGCGCAGTTCAAACGCCGTTTCGGTGGTATCGGCGCTCGCGGTAAGTAAACTCAGGCAGTTTACTTCCTCTGTGAAGCTGATAGAAAAAGATCGGGCTTGTCCATCCATGTGGCAAGCCCGATTTTTTACACCCTAAGCCAGGGTATTCAGCTTAGTAATCTCCAGCGCCTCGAATTTATCCTCATACTTGTTAATAAAATCAACAAAGTGGGGTTGCTGCTCATGCTTGTCCAGTGCTTCCTGCGATGCCCAGCGTTCGAGCATATAAAATGTCGTGGTATCCTGTTGATCCTGCTGCAAAGAGTAAAACTCATTCCCTGTATCATTGACTGAAAACTCGACGAGTTTACGTAATGCCTGTTCGGTTTCTTCTGCATATTCAGGGCGTACCTTGAAAAGAGCAACAACGGCGATAGACATATTCGTTTCCTCCTGTGAAAGTGATGACCGTGTTTCAATCTTCTCAATGGGAAATATCATCGAGATGTAACACCACACGTTATTTGGCCTTTTCCTCGATTGCCCTCATCATATCACTTGGTAGAAATGAGCTCTAATGACAGAAGGGATTGACCCAAAAACAGCACGTTATATATTTTCATGCTTTATGCTGGATAAAATACTGATCACTCAGCGATTCCATTCTGACGCATCAGCTGCCTTTTCATCGCAGCCGTGGGCGTATCAATCACACGATGTACACGGCTCGCCGCATAACTTTCATTGAAGACATCGAAATAGTCATCCAGTATATCAGCGGCAGCCACTTCCCCACCTTGCTTCAATAATTCTGCTGCCACCTCCGCTGTGCAAAGATGCTGTGCAGAGGCCGGTGTCCTGAGGCGATAACGCGTCAAACGCTCCGTCTTTAATGAAACAATGGGGAGCTCATCCAGATACGGGCTATGCCTGAACATGCGTCTCGCCTGACGCCAGGTGCCATCCAAAATGATAAAGACAGGAATACGCCCTTCTTCCATATTATCCCCTATCGGCCCTTTGACAACGCGATGCATGTAATCAGGCTGATCATCCGGAAAAACAAGGAAGGGTTGGAAACGCGGATCATTCAAATGTGCCAACAAACGTGGATCCGGCTCAGTGCGAGACCAATGAAACAATTCTGTGTGCGGTAAGCAATCCTTGATCAGACGCCCTGTATTAGTAGGCTTCTTCCATTCAAGATCATGTAGAACAAGCCAGAAGCGAATCGTGGATTGCGCTTCAACGCGGTAGGGACAGAGGCAATTGAGCGCAGGTAAACGGCAATGTTCACAACGGGTCACAAAACTTCCGCGTGCCTTGAAAGGGCGAGGAGGATAGGGTTTGGGCTCGGTCGTCTGTTCGTTAGAGGCTGAAGAAGCCGGTTTTTCCATGGAAGAAGAAGCACGCATGATAATACACCGCTCAGATTCATTGGGCTGTCACAGGAGAACGTCACATCACAGCGATGCGATGGTGAGGACATGAAAAAGGCGAATATTATGCCACATTGACCACTGTTTCTCTGGATTTTTACCACTGCAACGTGGGTATTACCCATCATTGTGAACATGATCACGTTCAAGGATGACAAAACACCGAAAAGAGAGGAAAATATGCGCACTCACTCTACATGACAGTCACCTCGCTTTTTCATTCCTATGGGCGAAAAAGCGAAGGAAGAAACCTCGGCAGCGTGGCATGACAGCACTCGATGTACTTTATCAGGACAGCGCACTGGTGCTCGTCAATAAACCGGCTGGGGTTCTGGTGCACCGTAGTGCGCTGGACAGGCATGCACCGCGTGTTCTATTGCAGGAATTGCGTGATCACATCGGCCAGCGGGTTTATCCGGTGCATCGGCTGGATCGCCCTACTTCTGGCGTCATGGTATTTGCATTATCCAACGATGTCGCCAGCCAGCTCAGTCAGCAATGGCGTAATCAGCAGGTGGAAAAGCATTATCTGGCCATAGTCAGGGGATATGCGCCTGAAACGACGCGAGTTGAAATCGCATTACGCGAAGAAGATGGCCTGCGACCAAAAGCGGAAAATCCACCCATGCCCGCTACCACGGAGCTACAAAGGCTTGAGAAAGTCGAACTGCCTGTTTGCGTGGATCGTTATCCGACCAGCCGCTACTCATTGGTAGCCGCCCGTCCGCTTACCGGGCGTCGTCATCAGATCAGACGTCATTTGAGCCATATCGGGCATCCCATTATCGGGGATGCCAAGCACGGTAAAGGTGTACATAACCGCTATTTCAAGCAGCGTTATTTCGAAGATTTCCCGAGCAGTGCCCGGCTTTTGCTGGCGGCTACCAAGCTCCATTTCACACATCCTGTGACGGGTCAATTAGTCATCGCGATGGCTCCGCCAGAAGATGACTTCATGACATTAATGAAAGATTTCGGTTGGCAGTACCATCTACCAGCACGCAGTGTAACGTTGCATGCCAACCCCTAATTTCCCAGGTATTTCACTATAAAGCACATTGCAATACCTTTCGTACAGGCATGTTTATATATCTGACATGCCCTGCAATGTCGCTCGAATTCAACGGTATGTGACAAGCCATGAGCCCTTTTTCTTCTTCTAATGCATCCACGGATGTGCCTGACGATCATTCCACGCACTCGGATGCCCGGGATATCAATCCCATGGACACCCAAGTACAGCCACCTTCTGCCCAACCTGCATTGAGTCCCGATACTGCCAATCGTTTCAATGGAATCTCTCGTTTGATTGGACGCTCGTCTCTCGAATGCCTACAGCAATCCCATGTTGCCGTGATTGGCGTGGGGGGTGTCGGTAGCTGGGCTGTAGAAGCATTGGCACGAAGCGGGATTGGTCGTCTTACATTGATTGACCTTGATGACGTATGCATCACCAACATTAACCGCCAACTGCCTGCCCTGGACGGGCAAATCGGCAGGCCCAAGGTGGAAGTACTGGCTGAGCGTATGCATCTTATCAATCCGCGTCTTGAGATCAATGCCATTGCCGCGTTTGTGACGCCACATAATGTGGATCAGCACATCTCGAACAAATTCGACCATGTTATCGATGCCATTGATTCGATAAGTGCGAAAACGGCGCTCGTTGCCGCCTGCGTAAAGATGGGAATCGATATCACCGTGACTGGTGGTGCTGGGGGGGTGATTGATCCTACCCGTATTCAACGTTGTGATTTGGCGCATACGACCCATGACGCTCTACTCGCGAAATTACGCCGCAATCTGCGGCACGAACATGGCTTTCCGCGAGATCCAAAACGCAAATTCAAGGTGACCTGTATCACCTCGGATGAAGCACGACGTTATCCATCACCCGATGGCACTGTCACCCTAAACAAACCTGCACGGGGTGAAGCCACACGGATGGATTGTACATCGGGGTACGGTGCGGCCACCTTTACAACGGGTAGTTTTGGATTCGCGGCCGCTGCACATGCGATCGAGTGTCTGACCCGTTTTGCAGAAGTCTGAAAATGCTAATATTCATAGGAGGTTAAGCATGCTCCCCCACCCTGTCCGTGGTATTTATCAGCACTATAAAGGGGCTTACTATGAAGTGATTGACGTTGCACACCATAGTGAAACAGAAGAGCCACTGGTTGTTTACCGTGCTCTTTATGGGGAATATGGCTTGTGGTGCCGACCGTTGGGCATGTTTATGGAAACCGTCATCGCAAACGATAATAGCGGGATGGCAGGTGGCAGTCGCCAGGTTATCAGCAGCCAAGGTGGCAATATGAAAGGTGACAATATGAAAGGGGGCAACAGAAAAGGTGAAGTGGCTCGCTTTCGTTTGGTCAAAGCGTTTCCATAATTGAATGACGACACTAAAGCCTATGTATTTATTTTCGCAGGCCTACCAAAAAAGGCGGTGTACAAGAAAGGCCAGCCAGGGCAGAAGAGCCAGGATTGTACTGAGCATAACCGCCGCCGCACCAAAATCCTTTGCACGCCCAGAGAGCGGATGGTGCTCTTCACTAATCCGATCAACCGTGGCTTCTACCGCTGAGTTTAGTAACTCAACAATCAACAATTGCAGCATGCAAAAGATCAGTACAAGCCACTGCATCAGGCTTTCAGCCAACCAGAAAGAAAACGGAAACAGCACGATACAGAGAATCGCTTCCAGCCGGAAAGACTCCTCATGTAACCACCCCGCCTTCAAGCCATAGCACGAATAACGGATCGAATAACGTAAACGGGCAAAGCCTGAGTTGGTCTGTTTCATCGTCATGATTTCTACTTGATCAAGTGATATTGATTATTTGCCCTGCACGATACCCCTGACTCTCCAAGAGCATCGCCTTTACATGAATAACGCCCCCGTAGGGGCGCTGTAGGCCAGCCCTGAACACTCCGTATTCAGGGAAAGAACGACCGAAGGGTCAATCCTCTTTTTTATGGCCCTTGTTCCACTGGCTCATGTTCTTCAGTGGCTGTTTGACGTAGGGACTGGCCTTAATCAGCGACATCAACAGGTTGTTGACGACTGTGCCCACTTTATCCATCGGGCGATCAAAGTCCATGAACAGAACGGCGCGGAATTCGTCAGTGTCGTTACGAACTTCATGCTCATAAGAATCATCAAACAAAATCACTTTACCCTCGTGCCAATGCAGGATTTCGTTATCAACCCGAATCCAGACCTTTTCCCAGTCCTGAGGAATCTTGAGGCCAAGGTGAGCACGTACCACAGCACGTGTAGGCCCTTTGTGAGGCTCAATATGGTAATGTGGTTTGAGGATCGAGAACATCGCCGTACGCAACCCCGGGAGTGAATCCAGAATGGCTGCTGTACGTGGACACACGGCGCAGTTTTCATCCACACGATTTCCATACACATAGAAACCAAAGGTTTTCCAATTATCCCCTTTGGAAATACGCTTCTGATCAGGTGATACCTGGTGGAAAGACGGGATATCTTCTGGATGTTCAAGGATGTGATCCAGCTCTTCACGGATCACCGGCCAGGATCCCTCTAGCCGAGGCACCCAATCAAATTCGGAATTATCGATGCTGGGCCCCGTTGAAATAAGCGAGTGACGGGTCTGAAATTCACCATTCCAACGGAGAAAGTGCTTACCACCCTTGATTAGCATCCGACGCAAGAAAGAGGGATTCCCGTTATTACTGGACATACCTTGTTCCCCTAAATTAAAAGTTCCCCAGAATCGAGCCCACCTGTCGCCTGGCAGACAAGCACTACGTCATTCTTGAACAGTTTTAGCGCCAGGAGCAGATAAGGACTGGTGTATGGCTGTCAATGCCTTTTCCAATACCTCATTATAAGGCGCACGCGCATCAATATCGACAATATAAGCACCGTTATAATATAACTTTTGCATGACTTCTATCTTGTCACTAAGTTCAGTGTAGTCATGATCCGGTTTACGTGAGTACGCCGTTTCAATATCAATATCAAGACGAATAATCATTCGTGGCAGCGTTTGCGCCATCTCCTGATAAAGTGCGACCTCTTTTTCAGCCAGTGTCTGAATCAATCCACCGGGAGCACGTTCGATACCTATTCCTGGCCCATCAAAGTGAAAACCAGAAACTTCCGCCTGCGGGTAACGGTCACTAATCACCAACGTGCCACTGTTCGCCAGCGCGCACACTTTTTTCAGGTTTGACTTCCGCCATAGCGAAAAGCCGTACATGATAACCGACGCCCACGCAACGGGTGTCTTGTTGCGCATGCTCTGCTCTTTCTCACTTTTTTTAGCGAGTCGGCGCTCCAGCCAAGGGCCAATCAGTGGAAGTTTCTTGATCTTTTCGCCCGATTCACCCGATATGAGCCCGAGATAACGCCATTCTGTCTGACGCTCCTGACCCAGAATACGGACCAAATCATGAGTGAGGGTCGACTTGCCTGTGCCATCGCATCCCACGACAGCGATAAGGTTGTCAATTGTCCGGCGAGAGACTTGTTTGGGTATGTTCATTAACAATCAATTCTGATAGCGGGGCAGCCTGCGCTGCCCCATGCATTATTACAGGGACTCGGTACACATCTTTCAATACATCAGGCATCCAATCACATATTGGATACCCAAACATCCGACACGGATCACATCATTAACGCGTCGGGCAGACAACGATGAAAACCAGATAAAAGCGACAAGATAAAAATAGTTAACGAGCCGTTTGACGTGCTTCGATTGCTTTTAGGGAATCACTCAGTACCTGATCGGCAGAATCCCTACCATCAAGATCAAGGATATCGGCACCACTGAAGTGTAATTGTGGATAAACAGCGATTTTCTGTGCCAATGCCTCTTTCGAGTGATCCGGCTTGCGAGAAAATGCAGTATCAACATCGATATCCAGGCGAATGACCAGTAACGGCAAATGGTTTGCCATACGCGTGTACATTCCTTTTTCCCACGTCCTCAACTGGCGCACATAAGCATTGCCTCCTTCCGTTTTAGCCAATTGGGCACCATCGAAACGGAAGCCGGGCACCTGATCCTGAGGATAACGATCGGTCACGATCAAGGTCCCTTTCTTGCTCTTCTCCAACATGTTGAAGAATTTGATGGCACGCCAACAGGAGAGCAAAAAGATCACTGTCGCAGTCGCAACATCCGGCACGGAAGCTGGCTTGTCGTGCACGTTTTTCGATTTACCTACCAAAAAACGTTTAAAGGCCTTGCCAATAATCGGAAGCTCACCGATCCAGTCGCCAATCTTGCCAGAAGATTGCCCCAGATACATGAACTCAACCTGTTGGCTCTTCCCGAGAGCATCCACAAGACTGTGTGCAAGCGTCGACTTCCCTGACCCATCACATCCGGTAACAGCGACTACATTGATGGCTGCTGAATGGTGAGAAGTGGACTTCACCGGTGCAGATAGGGACGTGTGCGAGGTTTGAGCATTTGATGGATCCGCGGGCTGTAGACTCGGCGCTTCACCCGAATCCTTCGGCTCAAGGCTGGCAAGCACGGGAGTTGAGGAGCTGGCGTTGGAAAGAAAAGAAGACAATGGCTGTTCTCGATCAAGATCGTAATCGGCACATTTTAAGGAGAACGCCGCGCGACATCAAGAACGCATGGATATCCGGAACGGCGTCATAACATGAAAAGCCACCGATCCAGGCATTCACCTGCTCGAAAACGTCCCTATAATGTTACCATTGCCTTTTCCCGGGTTAGCCACCGCTGCCTTATACCTCTCAGGATTCAGGATTTCACTTGGTTATGCACAATCGCACGCCTCCGGTCATTGCCATTATTGGCTCTGATGGTTCAGGTAAATCGACCGTCTCAGAACACATTGCCCAATGGATGGAGCAGTTTGGAAAAACAGCCCCTGTGCACTTGGGCAAGCAGTCAGGCAATGTCGGCCGGTCTCTTGCGAACCTCCCTGTTGTCGGAAAAATGCTCGGCAAATCGCTCAATAAACAGACTGACAAAGCCAACAAAAAACTGGGCGAAGGAAAACAACCCAGCCTTTTCGCTGCCCTGGTTATTTCAGCATTTACGATTCGCCGCATCCGTCGCTTTAAGCGCATGCTTCAATTGAGAAAGGAAGGCTATATTATTTTGGCCGACCGTTTTCCTCAGGCAGATATCCACAAGGCCTTTGATGGTCCCGGCTTTTCCGACGGTAACGAAGGAAGTTGCCTGGTCAAGCGCCTCGCCAACAGAGAAAAACGCGTATTCAAATGGATGGCCAGTTTCAAGCCTGATCTGGTCATCAAACTCCACGTGGATCTGGAGACCGCCCTGGCACGTAAACCGGATCACTCGCCAGAATCCCTGAAGCGCAAGATCGATGTTACCCCCAGGCTTACCTACGCGGGTGCCCCAACGGTGGATGTGGATACCAACCGCCCGCTGGATGAGGTGCTTGCCGATGTAAAAGCGAGTATTACAAAGCTAATGATGGCGCGGGGCTACCCTACGCCCAAAGAATCCGATCAGTGAGCGCTGAATTGGCCTTCGGAACCTCCGGAAGGTTAAAATCTAAGCATTGTTTAATCTACGTGCTTATAATATAGCGACTCAGTATCGCTATAGCACGGTGCATATATTTCACTGCATAGCATAACGACCTTACAACCTACCGAGATGAAGTGGCCAAGCCAAGACTTGTCGCCCTGCTATCAGGGCGACAAGTGCCAAACAGCTCGATCATTGTGGAGATCACTCTTGAACGGATCAAACGAACTACGCATTACCCCGGTCGAAAATAAAAGTGATCTGAAAACTTTTATCCAGATACCCAAGACTATTTTCAAGGACGACCCGAATTGGGTACCGCCGCTTGATATCGAGCGACGTCTCCATCTGTCCAAGAAGACCAATCCCTACTTCGAACACGCACGTTGGAATGCGTGGATTGCCTGGCGGGGTAATACCCCTGTTGGGCGTATCACGGCTCAGGTAGATCCGCTCTCACTAGAGAAACATCAGGACAATACCGGTTTCTTCGGAATGATCGATGCGGAAGATAACCCGGATACCTTCAAGGCATTGTTCTCCGCAGCGGAAGCATGGTTGAAGGCCGAGGGCGTTACGCGCGCGCGCGGCCCTTTCAATCTTTCCATCAACGACGAAGTGGGTTTGCTGATCGATGGCTTCGATACAGACCCGATGTTCATGATGGGACATGCCAAAGCGTATTTTGGCCAGCGTGTTGAAGAGTGTGGTTATGCGAAAAGCAAGGATCTCCTCGCTTATATCGTCAAAACCGATGAATTCGAAAAGCCCCGCGTCATGCAATGGTTACTGGATAAAGCCCCCGAAACCATTACTGTTCGCCCAATGGACAAGAGCAAGTTCGATCAGGAATTGATCACCTTACGTGAACTCTTCAATGATGCGTGGTCAGACAACTGGGGATTTGTACCGTTCACGGAAGAAGAGTTCAAGGATCTGGGCCAAACGCTGAAATTATTGATCGCTTCTGACTTGATTCAGATCGCCGAAGTCAATGGGGAGCCCGCAGCATTCATCGTGGCACTTCCCAACCTGAACGAAGTCATCAAAAACTTCAACGGTAGCCTGCTTCCCCTGGGATGGGCCAAGCTACTGTGGAATCTGAAAGTCAAATTCCCGAAAAGTGCGCGCGTCCCTCTCATGGGGGTGAAGAAGAAATTTCATAATACACTTGGCCCGGCACTTTCCTTCCTCATTATCAGTAAATTGCTGGATAATTTGGCAGCCCGTGGCGTGCAAGAGATAGAGATGTCCTGGATTCTCGAAGATAACGCCGGTATGAACGGTATCATCAAAGCCATTGGCGGGAAGGTCTACAAGACCTACCGTGTCTACGACAAGGATCTATAGCAGTACGTGTTTACTCCCCTTTTTATTCAAACACCGCTCTTTTGATAGCGGTTGTTGTGTACGTCGCGTGTACGTCGCGCCTACGTCCTGTTTCAGCAGGTAACGTGGGCGCTTTAATTTAGAGCGTTCTTTCAGCTCAGAGGTATTCAATACAAAGCGCCATGAATGGCCTTTTTTTCATTCATGAAAAGTGGGATACCATGGAAACAGAATTATCATTAATGCCATAGCACGCGAGCCATGACCCGACAGGTTTACTCATTAAAAAAACAATGTTCATCAGGAACCTCCCATGACAACGTCACCTTCTCCCTTATCCACACCTCATACGTCTTCCAATCAAAATACGCCAACCGAACAGTCCGACAACCCCTTACTCGCTATCAGTACACTGGACTTTCATTACCCCCCTTTTGATCGCATACAAGAAGCGCATTTCAATGAAGCCTTTGAAACAGGTATGGCCGCTCATCTGGAAGAAGTGAAGGCCATTGCACATCAGTCCGACTCTCCCACATTTGAAAATACAATTGTTGCATTGGAGAAATCAGGGCTCATCTTGCGTCAGACACTGGCCATTTTTTTCAACCTGACAGGGGCTCACACCAATGAAGCGCTTCAAACACTTGAAGCGGAGTACTCTCCTCGAATAGTGGGGCACTTTGATACGCTGAGTCTTGATACTGAGCTTTTCAACCGTATCAATACACTCTATCAACAGCGTGATGAACTGGATCTTGATGCAGAGAGCCTTCGTTTGCTGGAGGAGTACTATAAGCAGCGTGTACGCGCCGGTGCCCAGTTGGATGACGAGAAAAAGTCACAGTTAAAAAATATCAATACACGCTTGGCAAGCCTCGCAACGGAATTCGAGCAAAATGTATTGGCTGAGGTCAACGATGCAGCCGTACCGGTAGACACGGTTGACGAGCTAGAGGGTCTGACCGAGGAACAGATTGTCGCGGCCTCTCATGCGGCTGCGGCAAAAGGGCATGAAGGCCAATATTTACTGACGCTGGTAAATACAACCGGTCAGCCGATCATCAAGCAGCTGAAAAACCGTGACCTTCGCAAACGGATATATCAGGCTTCAGAAACCAGGGGGCAACGCGGTAACCAATGGGATAATACAGGCATTATCGCGGAAACCCTCGCGTTAAGGGCCCAACGGGCCAAGTTGCTGGGCTACGACACGCACGCTGATTATGAGCTCGAGGAGCAAATGGCGGGCAGTCCTCAAGCTGTTAATACCCTGCTGAATCAGTTGGTACCCCCTGCTGTAAAAAATGCTCAACGTGAAGCCACTGAACTACAAGCGCTGATTGATCAGGAACAGGATCAAAAGGGTGAAGCGCGTGTTACGTTGGAGGCGTGGGATTGGGATTTCTATGCCGATAAATTACGTCGGGAAAAATACGCATTGGATGAAGCAGAGGTCAAACCCTACTTCGAGCTCAACAATGTGTTGGAGAACGGCGCCTTTTATGCAGCAGAGGCCTTGTACGGACTCACATTCAAGCAGCGCCATGACTTGCCGCGCTATCATCCTGACACAACTCTCTATGACGTGTTTGATGAGGATGGAACATCTCTTGCACTCTTTCTGTTTGACCCTTTCGCACGATCATCAAAACATGGCGGCGCGTGGATGAACAGCTACGTGGATCAATCCAGACTATTAGGTAATAAACCCGTGGTGGCCAATCATCTGAACATCATAAAACCGGCCGAGGGCAAACCTGCATTATTGGATTGGGACGAAGTGACTACGTTGTTTCATGAATTTGGTCATGCACTTCACGGCATGCTTTCTGATGTTACCTATCCCTATTTCTCTGGTACCAACGTGCCCACGGATTTTGTCGAATTTCCTTCACAATTCAATGAAATGTGGGCGAAATGGCCAGATGTCCTGAAGCATTATGCGAAACACTATCAAACGGGAGAGCCTATCCCTGATGCCCTGCTCGAAAAAATGAAAGCAGCCGAACGTTTCAATCAGGGATTCGCGATCACCGAATATCTTGGCGCCACGGTGATAGATCAGTATTGGCATCAACTTCACAGAGGGGAAACACCCGAGGCTTCTGCTGTCGCCAGGCAGGAGCAACAGGCGATGGACAAGGCAGGTATCCACTATGCACCCGTGCCGCCCCGCTATCACACGCCCTATTTCAGCCATATTATAGGCGGTTATGGAGCGGGTTATTACAGTTATATCTGGGCGGAGGTACTGGATGCGGACATTGAAGAGTGGATTGCCCAACACGGTGGCCTAAGTCAGAAAAATGGCCGCCTATTGCGCGAGGGATTCCTGTCACGCGGGGGGAGCGAAGATCCGAAGGTTCTGTTCCGGCGTTTTTATGGGAAGGATCAGGAGATAGAACCTCTATTGAGGAAACGCGGTTTAACCATCGCTTGAAAGCCTTGGCAACCTTGAAAGCAACGTAATCGCTTGCCTGGCTAATGACGTGGGCAGATTCGTCTTACGAATGGATGACTGTATACGCTAATAGTGTCATAAGCTGATCGTCTTGTGAGTTGCGGGCAACAGTCATCCACACATCGATAGCACGCACTGACACGGAAGGAAAGCGCAGCAATGGGCTCTTTTCCTCCGTGTCAGATGTCCCTGTTTCTTTTTCTATGAAGAAGATGCAAGTAACGGCGATGACGTCGTAAGCGCCGCAAGTGCGTGTGGTGATAATGATGAAAGTGATGAGGATGGCGCTCTTTGTATTTCAGCAGAGAAAGCCCCAGTGGCCAGCACTCGATGACCACATAGGCGGAGATACACCCATAGAGAATTCCAACAAGACGTTCCAGTCCTGGTGTCAGTGAAGTAGCGGGCGAAGCACCTTGTATATAGGTCATCATAAAAGCCAACGCAAACTGGGTCCCAACGTAGCCGATTTTCTCTTCGCCATGCTCTATTTGAGAGCCAATCAAAATTCCGAGCGGGGTGAAGAGTAAAAGTACCAGAAAATTCTGCTCGAAGAGAGAAAGTAGCAGAATGCCGAAAAGACTCCCCGCAATACACCCTACGATACGAAAGATAATCCTGCTATGTAAAAAAGAGGGCTGCCCCTTATAGATGTTATCCGACGCCGTCATCATGACCACGAATACAGTGGTCAATGACTGTTGGAGTGCAGCGGAGCTGTCGGAAAAGAGAGCAATCAGCAATGGTTGCAAAGCGACGGCAATTCCGACGCGGGCCGCATACCCTACCAAAATCCAATAGCGCTCCAACCACATTTCATTGAAGACAAATATCGGGTTGAATGCACGGCCTACCGTCGATTGTCTGAGTACGGGGCGAGGCAGGGTTTTGGCACGCAAGGCACAGATCACCAGACTGCAGAGCGTACCAATCGTAATCTCGGCAGCACGTGTTCCCGCAAAGAAGATGATGTCATCAGGATCTGTCAACGCGCAGGTCAATACCATGCTGATGGTCAGATAAAAGAACAACCACGCATAGGAAAAGCGGCTGAAAAACGTATACATAAGGGTGATCCAGCTCACAAAAAACAGAATCGCCATTAACACAATGGGGTGATTCGCCGACACAAGTGCCCCCAGCAACCCGACCAGCGCACCACACATCGTCCCTATGATACGGTTGATCCCACGCAGAACAGAAACGTTCAGCTCGGTACGCATGACCATAAACCCACTGAAAGCAGCCCATACCAGATTATCCAATTGCAGAAGTGTTGCTATGGTAATGGCCAGCATGACCGAGGCCGCACGCCACGAAGCAAAGTTGAAGCGGTCACCACGTAACTCCAATGCACGAATCTCTCGCCAAAAAGCAGAGGGTACTGGACGAAGATGACGATATAGGCGGCGCATCAGTAGACTGCTATGACGCGTGCATCAGAGCCGGAGTACAGCTCACTTAGGGGATGGTCAAGCACGATTCGGACAGGAATACGACGAGAAAGCCGGATCCAGTTCACGGTTGGGGATACATAAGGGACCAGCTTACCGTTTTTTTTCTGTCGGGAGATAGCGTGTGCAATCCCTTCGACATGGCCGCGATACAGATGCCAGGGTGCTGCATCCAGCCAGACCCATACCGTATGCCCCGGTTGCAGGTGGCGAATTAGATATTCCTTGTAATTGGCCAACACATGCCAACTATTGCCCGCTACCAGCGCAAGGACACCCTGATCGGGACTCACCAGATCACCCTGTTCCAGCGTCAGATTAGTCACGTGACCATCCACCGTGGCATGAACCCGTGTTTGATCAAGACGCCACTGCGCATAATGAAGATTGGATTGCGCCGTATTTACCTCCGCCTGATGCAGTTGTAATGTCGCTTGGGACTCGGCAAGTTGTGCCTGTGTCTGGCTGGCAGTTGCTTGCGCTTCCTGTTGGGCTGCACTGGCGCGATCAAGGCTTTGGCGTGAATAGGCACCATGGCTTTCAAGTGTCTGATTACGTTGTAACGTCAGATTGGCCAAATGCAATGCGGCCTGATCCTGCCGGTATTCCGCTTGAATACTCTCAATGGTGGAACGATCAATCGCCAATTGAGCAGAGGCACTCTGATATTCCCCCTGAACATGGCTTAGTTGAATCTGGTAAGGCGTAGGATCAAGCGTAAAAAGAAGCTCTCCTGCAGTGATCGGCTGGTTATCGTGGACGAAAACGTGGTCCACCTTTCCCGATACCTGCGGCGCAACAGCAACAACGTTGGTATCCATGTAGGCATCAGAGGTATACGCAATCACATAGCTACTCAGCCAAGTGATCAACAGGATCAGGAGGATACTACCGATGAAGCAAAAGACCTGAAAACGGTAGGTTTTATGGATAGCCTTGCTTGAAGATATTCCCCCTTTTGTTGCAGAGGGAGTTTCGGATGATTTTGCTGATATACCGGGTGTACTCGCGGAGTCTGACGAGGCTATTGCCTTTTTCACGAAAAAAGTGCTCCTTGAACACCTGAACTATTGGAGAATGCTTGACCAAGTGCAATGTTGTAATTGATTCGTTTAAAAAATAACAATAATATTTCCCGCTAAATTGATCATTTTTTCTGATTACTAAAAACAAATGGCTATCGAATCACGTACTTTCCGCTATTTCGTCGTGTTGGCAGAGGAACTTCATTTCGGCCGCGCTGCTGCTCGTTTGAACATCGTACAACCCGCGCTTTCGGCCCAAATCAAGGCATTGGAGGACAATCTGGGTACACTTCTGTTTGTTCGTACAAAGCGCCATGTAGAACTAACCGCTGCTGGGCAAAGTTTCCTTGTAGAAGCGCGGCGTGCGGTGGCACAGATAGAACATGCCGAGGAAGTCGGCAGGCAGGCAGCACTTGGACATTCAGGGGTGTTACGTATCGGATTTGTTGGGTCGGCACCCTTTGGTACACGCATGCCATGGATTATTTCACGCTTCCGCCAGGCTTACCCTGAGGTAGAGCTGTCATTGGAGGAGCTCAGCGTCAAAGCACAAATCAAGCGCCTGATGGATCATTCACTCGATGCCGGTTTTGCACGCCTCCCTCTCCCTAGCCACCCCGCGGGCCTCAAAATAATCCAACGTATTGATGAGAGTATTCTGGTGGCTGTTCCCGCGCATCATCGCTTTGCACATAAAACCAATCTGGACCCTGTGGATCTGGCAGGAGAAACCTTCGTAACCACAGCAGCCCATGAAAGCGCAGGCTGGATGGCGACACTCGGGCATATCTTTACCGATGGCGGAGGTATTGTTCCCAACGTCATTCAGACCTCTCCTCATTTGGCAACAGTGGTGAGCCTCGTAAATACCGGGTTGGGCATTTCACTGGTCCCTAACTCTCTGCATAACCTCAATTTTGAAGGCGTACGCTATATTCCTTTATCCAGGGGACGTTATAAATCCGAGGTAGCATTGATCATGAGGGAAGAAACACCACTACCGGTGATCAGTAACTTTTTAAGCATCGTAGAACAATACCCTACTTCCCAGAACTCAATTCATCTCAAATAACGATTCGAATCCTGATCGGGAACAACCGCGGACAGACTGGACGAACAGGGATATCGAAGCCCCTATATCCCAATACTATTCACCCAAGCTCAAACATCAGTTCCCTTACACTTGAGTGAATAAAGAAGGACATGCGTTCATTAGAAGCGATCTGTTTTGCTCGGCAAAATAACCAGGTCACGGATCACTACGTGGCGTGGGCGTGTCAGCATAAAATGCATGGATTCAGCAATATCCTCTGGCGTTAACGTACCGGAGGCCCTGACCTTTTCGAGACGCTCCTTATCCCAGTCGTCCAATAAGGGCGTTTCAACTGGCCCGGGTAAAACAGCGCCCATTCGGATGCCGTACTTCGCATATTGCGCACGTGTGGTATGAACGAAGCTTTGGATGGCGTGTTTGGAAGCGGCGTAAACCGGCGACTCTATAATATCCACCACACCTGCGATAGAGCTGGTCACCACGATGTCACCACTTTTCTGGTCTTTCATGTGACGGATAGCTGCACGGATTACCTTCATGGTGGCATTTACGTTGATGTCGAGCATTTTGTCCCATGCATCAGGGTCATTGTCCAACACGTCGCCATCAATAAAGGAACCAGCATTCGCAATCAGGATATCCAACCGCTGATGCGCATGCACGATCGAATCAATCGCCTGCTCGATTTGGAGGTTGTCGGCAAAGTCCAAAGCACATTTGTGGCCTTGCCCTCCCAGGCTCTCAACGGCCTGATCCAGACGCGCGGATGGGCGCCCAAGCAAATAGAGGGTCGCGCCTTCACTTGCCAGCAACTTCGCGATCTGAAGACCAATACCTGTAGATGCTCCTGTCACAGCGACAATTTTTCCATCAAGACTTTCAGCCATATTCCCTGCTCCTTTTTTGAGGGGATGGATTAAAGAGGCGGATACAAGTCATTCAAAATCAAGGATTCGATCCAGCCTTAAACGTTGACGATGATCACTCACCCTACGGGAAAAAATCGTAATCACCAGCGTAATACAGATAACCGAGACGAGAGCAAGGAGTGCCATCAGAAAAATCTGATAGAACGCCGCTTGAACAGGCGATTGCCCTACCAGTAACTGGCCGCTCATGATCCCCGGCAGCGTAATTAATCCCGCACCGGCCATCTGATTAATCAGAGGGATAGCACCACTTATTGTAGCGCTCTTCACAATGTCGGCAGTGGCCTGACGAAAATTTTCGCCCAGCGCAAGACGGGTGTCGATCACGCGCGACTGCTGAACGATTTGACGCGTATAAGTATTCAACGCCAACGCCGTCGAGTTCATGGAGGAGCCCAATATTACGCCAAACATGGGAATGATATGCTGCGCGTCCAATACATGTGGAGCGCCCGCGGTGAGCAGCCCAACCAGACCTATGGCCCCCACCCCCACAGATGATACCGTCAGGATCATGAAATTCAGACCATAACAGCGGGTCCTACGGTTTTCCTGACGTGCAGCGATCTCGTAGCTGGCGGCACCCAACATCACCAGTAATACTATACCTACCAATAAAGGTGACCCTTGGTGAAACACATAACCAAGAATATAACCTACCAGCAATAGCTGGATAATCATGCGTATTGCGCTCACAAACAGGGACTTGTGGATGCCCAACGACAACACCATGGAAATACCACCCGCGACAACAATCAGGATAGCAGCAAAAATCAGATCCATAGGCCCCAGCATGACGTAATAACCGTTCATGCCTGATTGCCCCTTTTGTTGTTATCTTTCATGCTTTTGGTCCTCATGCCCTTTTATTCAATGTCAGTACATTATTCGCCAGCCGCTTTACCTGTTGCGTATCATGACTGGCGATTATCAAGGCATGGCCCTGTTGAACCCATGCCTCCAGCATTGCCTCAATAGCCAGAGTAGAAGCCTCATCCAGTGCCGAGGTAGGCTCATCCAGCAGGAGCACCTCTGGCGCATGATACAAGGCTCGCAGTAGGGAGAATCTCTGCCGTTCTCCAGTGGATAGCCGCTCGGGAACAGCTCGGCACAATGATGATGACAAGCCCAAACGCTGCATATCAGTATGTAATGAAGTTTCATCCACAGGAAAATGGTCAATAATACGGCCTGCCCACCAACCCGCTTCACTGGAGACGTACAGGACTCGATTACGCCATTCCGGAGCACTATATTCGCCCTGTGGATGCCCCTCCAACCAAACCTCTCCCTGATGGGGTTGAAGGTCCGCCAATGCGCGAAGCAAGGTACTTTTACCCACTCCGGAAGGGCCAACGACTGCCAGAGACTCACCCGCTTTCACAGAAAGATCAACCGGCAACAAGGTGGCGGAGGCAACCCCTTTGGCTCTAAGTATTTCAGAAGTGATGGTCTGCAATGAAATGTCCTTTTGCAGGGTATTAAACACAAGCGGTGAATAGGATTAGCATACGCCCGGATGAACAAGATACTAGGAGCAACAGCCGGATTCAGACAAAAAATCATCATCAGACCTACACGCATCCTTTATACTATTGCCATTCTATTTTATGCCATAAGGGTTTGATGACATGTCTCTTTCCGCAGAAAGCACAAACACCGACAAGGATTACATTTTTACGGTAGCGTGCCCCGCCAGTTCGGGGCTTCTTGCGGCAATCACCACATTCCTGAGCGAACATGACTGCTATATCAGTGAAATGGCGCAATATGATGACGAAGATATAGGCCAGTTTTTTCTAAGGGCACGTTTCCGCTTCAACTCCCCCCAACATGCAGCCATCGACAAAATGCGTGCTGAGTTCAAGCCCATTGCCAAACGCTTCGACATGCGCTGGAATATTCTGGATGCGCAACAGCCGATGAAAGTGCTGATCATGGTGAGCAAGTCGGATCACTGCTTGTCGGATCTGCTGTACCATCATCGCAAAAAAGAGCTAAACATGGAGATCACCGCCGTTGTCTCCAACCACCTGGACCTACGCCCAATGGTAGAGCGCGAAGGGATTCGCTTCGTCTATCAACCGATTACTCAGGAAACCAAACAACAACAGGAAGCTGCGCTACTGGATATTATTCGGGAGACCGGAACGGAATTGGTCGTATTGGCACGTTACATGCAGATTCTGTCAGATAATTTATGTCAGCATTTAGCTGGGCGTGCAATCAATATCCATCATTCGTTTCTCCCCGGTTTCAAGGGAGCTCGCCCCTACCATCAGGCATTCGCCCGTGGCGTCAAAGTCATCGGGGCAACCGCTCATTATGTGACGGCAGACCTGGATGAAGGCCCCATTATTGAGCAGGAAGTCCAGCGTGTTGACCACACTCACAAGCCATCGGATCTCGTGGTCGTGGGCCGTTCAACAGAAACACTGGCGCTCCGCCGGGCAGTCAAATATCACATTGAACACCGCGTTTTCCTTTCCCATAGTAAAACCGTGATTTTTCAGTAATATCATTCCGGACTGACAACCGCTGCTCATTGCTTCATTTTGAATGTCTGTAAAAGCAGGATAAAACACTAGGCAATGTGTGGCGGCGTACCGTTTCTATACATGCCTTCAGGATCATGACACACTCGTCTGCATATGAGTGATGATGAGCACATCAGAATATGTCTCCAGATACGTGTTGTATGCGCTCCACTACCACACTTTCTTAGGCAACTTCTATAAGTCGAATAACGACTATATAACCCTTGGCATTATCAATATATTCCGTTTACGCGTGGATACATGAAATAAAAATCTATGGGACGCGTATTTTTTCACCTGGATGGGGTAGACTTCACGCTTGTTTCAGGTATAAAACACTTTCAATACTTTTTCATGATCGTATAGTTCATGACTATACTATTCATGTTGATCAACGGTTTATTTAACGGTTTGACCAAGGGTCATTTACAACTCATTCACAACTCATTCACAACTCATTCACAACTACAACAAGCACTACAAAACGCACAGAAAATAATAATGACAAACATCCGGCAATTCGAATTGATCCCGCCCTGAAGGGGTGACTCAATCTGTCACTGTTTCGCTTGAATATTTTCTGTGCATAACCTCTGTTAGTCGCCCTGCACCTTCGACAAGTATTCAATGGGAACAACATATGCAACATTCCAGATTCAACGATGTAACCAAGAGCCCCTACCTGAAAAAAGGACTTTTGGCAGCCGCTTTGGGTGCCACATTACTAAGTGGCGTGGATCATGCTTCCGCCTATACTCTTTTTGATAATGGTACCGATGCCTTCAGCGTCAGCGGTCGTGTTGCATATGATTACGAGTGGAATTCCGGTGGCGGATCACAGGACAAATTTGCCAACGCTGGTACGCGTGTCAATGTTGTGTATCAACACAAATTCTCGAATGACTGGACTGTACTGGGCCGTTGGGAAGAGGGTGTAGACCCCCTGTTTACCACACATAAAAACGATAACCACTTCAACCGCTATCGCTATATATCGGCAACCAATCCCACCTATGGCACTGTCTCTTTTGGACGTCAGAACTCAATTGTCTATGATTTTGCGGATGTTTATACCGACCAACCCTGGGACTATACCGACTATACATCTCAAGCCTGGATGCAAGGATACGGGAACGGTAACAGCCTGAATGGTCAACGTGCTGATAATACTCTGAAATATGCAGTCAATCTGGGCAAATGGAGTTTGGGGGCGATGTATGGCACGCGCGTCAAATCCACGCCAGCAGGTGCTACCTACAATGGTCGCACCCTGGATGGCAATATCAAACGTAAATACATGGCGCAGGTCGGTGCAAACTACAAACTGACCGATGACCTGACACTGGGCGCAGTTTATGACCATGCTTCCCTGGAACTTCCCGCATCAGCCGACCATAAAAAACTCAAGACCAATAACTGGGAAGTAGCGGTCAATTGGACACCGGGCAACTGGTACCTTTCCAGCGTAGCGGGTAAATCACGTAACCTGGTTGATCTCTCTGGCGATACCTACACCAACTGGGACAACTATGTGAGCTACACTTGGCCCAAGTTGATTGCCGGTGCAGGGGATCTTCAGCTTGAAGGTGAATACAGCCGTTATGTCAACGATAGTAATCGCCATAGCAGTCTTAACCGCAAGATCCTGGAAGCAGCCACAATCTGGCTAAACAACACACTGATTGTAGCGCTGGACTACATGTGGATGGATGACACGCATCCTGTAACTCACAGCGATGGTTCACTTGGATCGCAGGATCTCTTCCATCACAATACTGCTGCACTTTTTGTCCGATATAATTTCTGATTTGCTGTATGTCTGTAGAAAGAGGCAAAGAAGAAACGAAGCGCATGTGGCTCGTCTCAAACGCTGGCAGGTGGCTCTACAGTAAAAGCTGAAACATAAAAGACCCGGAAGAATGCGCCCTCAAAGAGCATCTCCCGGGTCTTTTTGTAGATATGTGGTCATAGTTGCTACTTAAAGATACGAATCAATCAGTATGAAGAGATAGGTATAGCCTAATGTGCTATTTCAGCATACTCGATTAACAACTGAAGGGATTCCCGCCCCCTAAACCGATTGCGTGCAGGTTTGTAGGCACACAAAACATGATCCCCTGCTGTCACAGGAGCGGCCTCACCTGCTACCACGGCGCGAAACCAGATACCACGTACAGGGCGACCTTCCAGGGCTAATTCGAACATCAGATGGGTTTGCTCATTACCCACCAACCGTGCATTCACCACGTCGAATATATTATGAAACACTGGCGGCTCGAATTCACGCCCGTAAGGCGCCAAGGCATCAAGTTCATCCAAAAGATGCAAATCAAGACTGGATGCAGAAAGCTCCCCATCGGTCAAAATGATCGGGCGAAGCATTTTTCCCTGTAATTGCTCGGCAACTGCCGCTTCAATATGCTGAATAAATGCTTCCAACCACTCCTGATGGAGCGTAAGCCCTGCTGCACCTGAATGCCCACCAAAGCGTTCCATGGCATTGGGTACCTGTTGATGGGCATACTCAAGTGCGTCTCTAAGGTGCACCCCCGGAATTGATCGTCCTGAACCGGAAAACTGACCTTCCGCTGCCGCAGGCGTCAGGATAAAACATGGGCGACCATAAGCTTGTACCAGACGCGACGCCACTATACCCTGCACGCCTGCATGCCCCTGAGGTAAATAGACCACGATAACAGGAGCATCACGCTCAAGAGCAGGAAGCGCAAGCCGTTTGGCATCTTCCGTCATCTCGGCTTCAATGGCCTTGCGTAACTGATTATCCCGATCGAGAATATCCAGCTTACTACGTGCAACGGCATCTGTTTCAGCCAGCATAAAATGCAGTGCAGCATAGGGATCATCCAACCGTGAGCGGGCGTTAATACGCGGCCCCATCTGAAAACCCAGTGTCTCAGCCGTAAAGGGCAGGCTATCCTTCCCCAACATCTCTGCCATAGTACGCCAACAGGCGGCATCCAGCCTGTTTATCAACTTAAGCCCATAAGTAACAACGGCACGATTAATCGCGCTGTTACCCAGACATACACAATCAGCTACCGTACCCAAGGCAACATAGGAAAGCCATGCTGAGAGCTTGGGTGTACTGGCAGGAAGAACGCCCATCTCGACCAGTAGACCACGTGCATGTGACATCACCAACCAGGACACCATACACCCGGCAATCGTGGCATCAGGGTAGTCGCAATCAAGGCGGGACGGATTAACGACTGCATAGGCAGAAGACGGAGGCCCTTCGACCGGCACAGCATGGTGGTCGGTCACAATAACGTCGATGCCCCCTGCTTTCAGGAGGGCAATACGATCTTCATCCGATGAGCCGCAATCCGCACTAATCACCAAACCGGGTCGCGAAGGCAGCGCAAGAATGCGTTCAACCAGTGGCCGGGAAATACCATAACCATCATTGATACGGTGACCAATCAGGCTATGAATGCTGGATTTCGGAACACCGAAAAGCTCTACCAAAGTGCGCAAGATCACCACATGCGAGGTGATGCCATCCACGTCATAATCGGTCAGGATGCCAATGGTCTCGCCCGAGGCGACTGCGTCGGCAATACGTTCGGCAGCCCGTTGAGCATCTTTCAAACGTGAGGGCGCCACCAACGAGGTCAAGCTGGGATGAATCAGAGCTTCCAGCGCATTACTGGATTCATCCAATCGGCCTGCCAGTATTCTGGCCTGCAGCGGGGATAGCCCCAATGCCCTCGCCCTTTCCTCGATCACCGGATGACGAGGGCGAGGAACACATTGCGGCGTAGGCGCAGCAAAGGGAGTCTTCCCGTCAGACTGCCCAGTTGCAACGTAGAGCGGTTCAGACATTATGAACGACGCGACTCCGCCACAAAGCCCTGCACATCCTTGAGCGATGCCGGCAGAATAGTGTAACGCTCTTCGCGGCTTAAAAGATCACTCATGGCAGCAGGAAGGGGAACCTGCGTGAAACCAGCTTTAACAACTGCTTCAGCAAACTTGGCAGGATGTGCCGTCGCCAGCGTAATCATGGGCACGTTGGGATACCGGTTACAACGCTCTGCAGCGAAATAGCCTGTTGCCGTATGAGGGTCAAGCAATTCGCTGGTACGTTCATGCGCATCGCGAATGGTCTCGAGGATTTCTTCATCACTGACGCTGGCACTGGAAAATAATGTTCTCAGTTTTTCCAACGGAGCGTCTGCCAAGGCAGTTGGAGACTGCTGGAAGCGTTCGAGCAATTCGGCAACAGCGCTGGCATCACGATCATAGGCAAAGAACAGCAGACGTTCGAAGTTTGACGAAACAACAATATCCATGGAAGGCGCCAACGTGGCAAGCAATTCGCGTTTGGAGAAATCGTTGTTACTAATGACACGATGCAAAATATCGTTGGCATTGGTTGCAATGACGAATTGTTTGACAGGCACACCCATCTCCCGCGCAAGGAAACCGGCAAAGATATTACCGAAGTTGGCAGACGGGACGGTGAAGCTTACTTCCCGGTGCGCAGCCCCCAAAGCAACAGCAGCAGCAACATAATAGGCCGTCTGAGCCATGATGCGTGCCCAGTTGATCGAATTGACGGCGACCAGTCGGGCACCATCCAGAAACTTCTGGTCGGCAAAGCTTCCTTTCACAATGGCCTGACAATCATCGAAGTTACCTTCGACTGCCAAATTGAATACATTTTTGTCCAACACCGTTGTCATCTGACGGCGTTGAACTTCGGAAACTCGCTCATACGGATGCAGAATGAAGATATCCAACTGTTCACTATGACGGCAACCTTCGATCGCTGCAGAGCCCGTATCACCCGAAGTGGCTCCCATGACAACAGCACGTTCATCGCGACGTGTAAGGAAATAGTCCAGCAGACGCCCCAGTAACTGGAGTGCAACATCCTTGAATGCCAGAGTTGGGCCATGGAAAAGTTCCAACAGGAAATGGTTGCTGGCCAGCTGTTTCAGCGGTACAACCGCATCATGGTGAAATGTTGCATAGCTCTCTTCCACAATCTGCTTGAACACATCATCTTCAATGGCGCCATCAACAAAGGGCAACATGACTCGATAGGCAATCTCCGCATAGGAAAGTCCTTCGAATTCAATCAAATCTTCATGCGTAATTTCAGGAAGCTCTTCAGGCACGTAGAGACCACCATCATTGGCAAGCCCAGTAAGAACAACTTCTTCAAAATCGAGCGCGGGTGCTTTCCCCCGAGTACTGATATAGCGCATGATATTTCCTGAATGCCTCTTATAAGAAGAAGCGGGCCAGCTCAATTCAGGCTCACCGAGCTTCTTCATCATTCCTGTAAGATTTAATAGCCGAAGGCGTGGATAACGCCTGCATGACTCATATTATTCGTCTTCAGCTTGTTCTACACGGATACGAATAATCTTGCCCAGAATTTCATCCCGATTTTCCAGCTGTTCGATCGCAATATTCATACCTGACTCTTTCACCTCATGTGTCAGGATAATCAGTGATGAATGTCCTTTTTCACTGGCTTCGTGCTGCACAAGTGATTCAATACTTATATCCTGATGCGCCAGAATATCAGCAATACGTGCCAATACACCTGGACGGTCATTCACCAGCAGACGGAGATAATAGGCAGTGACGACTTCATCAATGGGAAGTACGGGGAGCGTTGAGGATGTCTCCCAAATATCATTGAATGCCAGGTAGGGCATACGATATTGAGGTTCGGTAGACATGTCGCGAGCAACATCAAGCAAGTCTGCGATGACGGCCGATGCGGTAGCTTCCGCCCCTGCACCTGCGCCGTAATAAAGTGTACGCCCCACTGCATCACCCATGACTTCGATGGCATTTTTCACACCGCTCACATGAGCCATCATCGAGGGTTTGGGTATTAGCGTAGGATGTACACGCAATTCCACACCGTTCTCACGGCGACGGGCAATCCCCAAGTGTTTGATGATATAGCCCAATTGATCAGCCTGCCGAATATCCTCCGGTGTAACACCGGAAATGCCTTCTGTGTAGGCCTTGTCAAACTGGAGAGGTACGCCAAAGGCAATAGAGGCCAAAATAGTCAATTTATGCGCGGCATCGATCCCCTCAACATCAAAGGTCGGATCAGCTTCTGCATACCCCAGCGCTTGCGCTTCGGAAAGTACATCCGCGAAATCACGCCCTTCATCCCTCATGTGGGTAAGAATGAAGTTACCCGTACCATTGATAATACCAGCCAGCCACTGGATGCGGTTCGCTCCTAGCCCTTCACGTAGCGCTTTAACGATAGGAACACCCCCTGCAACTGCGGCTTCATAGGCAACGATAACCCCCTTTGCCTTAGCGGCCGAAAAGATTTCCTCACCATGAACGGCAATAAGCGCCTTATTGGCCGTCACAACATGCTTGCCCTGCGCAATCGCTTCAAGTACAAGCTTGCGAGCAACGTCGTAACCACCAATGGATTCAACGACGACATCAATGTCGGGATTACGTACCACATCAAAGATGTCTCGTGTCACAGGGGTATCGCCAAGTTGGCACGCAGGATTATCGCTCCGAGCCCCCACTTGAGTGACGGTCACGGGCCGCCCTGCACGCCGTGTGATTTCCTCTCTATTTCGTTGCAATACGTTGAAGGTACCGCCTCCAACAGTACCCAAACCGCAAATACCTATACGTACAGGCTGTAAGGAACTCATTAACTTACCTTTGGTTTCCACATTATTCCCAACTCTTTCGGTCATTGGCTTTAAATGAATAGCGTTCAATAAATAGATAGCATGACTGACCACGTTACACATTAATGGCCGCAAGACCTAGTCAAAAAGAGTCACCTGATAAAAAATTCTTACCTAAAATACCAACAGCGCCTTTTACTGATGCTGTTTGGCCTGCTGAATCAACTGGGCTTGTGAAAGATAGCCATTCTGCAACGTACCATCTGCATAGATGATCGTGGGCGTTCCCTTGACACCCATCCGCTTGCCCAATTCATAACTCTGATTGACCAGCGCTGTACATTGCCCCGCCGTTGTATTGGGGGCCTGCCCGCCAATCGCATTATTCAGACTTTCCTGGGCATTACGACTACACCACACTTGTGCCATTTCGGCCGCCGCGGGAGAGTCCTCACCTGCTCGAGGATAGGGCAGATAGCGGACCTCGATACCCTGTTGATTAAGCGAGGGAACATCGTTATGGAATGCCTGACAATAAGTGCAAGTGACATCAGTAAAAACAATGACACTCCCTTTAACGCCACTGGCTGAACGAAAATCCACAAAATGTTGCGGCGACAGCTTTGCCAGCGCTTCCTTACGTTCCTGACGCGCCCGTATATCACTCAGATTAACCAATCCCGTGGCAGTGTTTTCATACATATCCCCCGTGAGCAAATAGTGCGCGTTGGCATCCGAATAGACAACAGTCCCTCCAGCCAGACGCAAACGATATAAGCCGGGGACAGGCGTGGACGACATGTCCTCCACTTTTACATCCTGACCATTCACCTTGATGTGATCGAGCGGCTGGGCATATGCAAAGGATGTGAGGCACAGAAGGGCCACGGCTGCAAACAGGTAAACATACCACAACAAATACTGCGGACGACGGAATGTATTGTTTATATGATGCGCATGAAACATTAGCTACTCCCGATGCATCGACAAGCCGAAGCATCCAACAAGGGTGCTCACTACAAAATTAAAAAAACGAAAAACCAAGGATACCAAACTGCCCCTAATTCTATCTGAAAAAAAACGGCTAAATTTTCAGTAAATTCAAATTCCGGTAATGGACCAGTTGTACATAACTCGAGTTCCCCATAGGTAAATTCCTCTACCATGAAATATTACCCACGCGGATGGTGTTTATGATGGAGCTCTTCCAACCGACGCTGTGCCACATGTGTGTATATTTGGGTAGTGGACAGATCCTGATGCCCCAGCAGTTCCTGCACTACCCGTAAATTAGCGCCATGGTCCAGCAAATGCGTTGCAAATGCATGACGCAATGTATGAGGAGATAGCGGCTTCTCTATGTTCGCTGTTTTGGCATGGCTTTTTATACGATACCAGAAGGTCTGCCGTGTCATGAAGTCATCGTGACGACCGGGAAAAAGCGGCGGCCTGGTAATATCGCTCATCAACTCGCCACGGCCCTCACGGATATAGCGTTCAAGCCAATCGACAGCCTCCTCGCCCAAGGGGACGAGCCGCTCCTTGTTCCCTTTCCCCAGTACGCGCACAACGCCCTGACGCAGATTCACACTATCCATACGCAGCGATACCAGTTCAGTAACACGCAAACCACATGCATAGAGAATTTCCAACATCGCACGGTCACGTAACCCCAGCGCAGTCTCTGTATCAGGCGCTTCCAACAGACGATCCACATCCTGTTCATCCAATGTTTTGGGAAGGGACGCTTTTAGAGGAATTGCTTGAACATGGCTGATCGGATCAGCCTCGATCAACTGCTCCAATAAAGCCCAGCGATAAAAGCGGCGTAAACTGGAGAGTAAACGAGCGTCACTCCGCGGGCTATACCCCTGATGCTTACGCTGCGCGAGTAACGTATCCAGTGCTAATTCAGGCGGTATCAGCAGTTTCGATGGTTCGCCAAGGAATCTACTCCATACAAGAAGATCACGCCGATAGGCTTCAAGTGTATGCTCACTGGAACCACGTTCCAGCCACAGCGTATCGATGAAATTATCGATAAGAGGCACACTTTCATTCATTCGACACCTATCCAGCTCAGAAGCCATGTTATTGAAGATCTACGCTAACATGAAAATTTTCATGTTCGGTATTCGCCAGAAAAACGAAACCCCGCAACCTTCAGCAGGCGCGGGGTTTCGTTGGCTCGCAATACAGTCAATAAAGACTGATGCGTCAGGAAAGTCCGATTAAGACAATTTTTCCTTGATACGAGCGGCCTTACCACTAAGTTCACGCAAGTAGTAAAGTTTAGCCTGACGAACATCACCACGACGCTTGACAGAGATGCTATCAACCAGCGGGCTGTAAGTCTGGAAAGTACGCTCTACACCCACACCGTGAGAGATTTTACGAACGGTGAATGCAGAGTTCAGACCACGATTACGCTTGCCGATAACAACGCCTTCGAAAGCCTGAAGACGCTCACGGGTCCCTTCAACAACCTTGACCTGTACAACAACGGTATCACCAGGTGCAAATGAAGGGATTTCCTTGCTCATTTGTTCCGCTTCGATCGCCTGGATCACTTTATTACGATTACTCATGTTCTCAATTCCTTATCGAGCCTTTCGGCTCTGTGACCCCGGCGATAAAACGCGGGGATCGTAGTGTGGATGACATGCCATAGCCCTTAAGAACTTGGCACACCGCCGTTATCCTTTTCAATAACGTATTCGCTTACGTACTCATCGAGAAGCGATTGCTCTTCGACCGTCAACGTCCGCGTTTCGAGCATATCAGGGCGAAAACGCCAGGTACGCCCGAGTGATTGCTTCAACCGCCAGCGCCGAATGGCACCGTGATTACCACTAAGAAGAACTGCAGGTACCTGTTTCCCATCAACCTCTTCTGGTCTTGTGTAGTGTGGGCAATCGAGCAAACCATCCGTGAAGGAATCTTCCACGGCAGAAAGCTCATGACCCAATACACCGGGCACCAGGCGAGAGACTGAATCGATCAATACCATGGCGGGTAGCTCCCCACCACTCAGCACATAGTCACCAATGGACCATTGCTCATCGATGTCACTCTCGATGACACGCTCATCGATCCCTTCATACCGCCCCGCGACAAGCACCAGATTACCGGCGTTTGCCAAATGGGTAACGCCTTGCTGGTCCAGCGGACGCCCCTGTGGGGAGAGGTAGATGACCTTGGGAGGCACACCTTCCCGAGTCAACGAGGACCGGGCATCATGAATGGCCTGCCGCAGAGTATCAACTTTCATCAACATACCTGGACCACCCCCATAAGGGCGATCATCGACAGTACGATGGCGGTCAGTAGCATATTCGCGAGGATTCCAGTAGTCAATCGAGAGGATACCCTCCCGAACTGCTCGACCACTGACACCATGCTCAGTCAATGCCGCAAACATTTCAGGAAATAGCGTCACTACGCCAATATGAGGCGGCGAAGCGGCCTCTTTATTCCTTTGTATATCGGCATCCGACATGCTCTAGCTGACACCTCATACGATGAAAGAAGCTGATGATTGAATTGACATACCCAACTAAGAAGGTACTCGGGATACGCCTAAAACTCGGGATCCCAATCAACAACCATTTCCTGCGTATCCAGATCGATTCGCTGAATCACCTGATCAGGTAGATAGGGCAACAAATGTTCTTTACCGCCTTCTCCACCACGTACAACCAAAACGTCATTGGCTCCCGTTTCGAACAGATGATCTACCTGCCCCAAAACAACGCCATCCAGGGTCACTACTTTCAGACCTTCCAGTTGATGCCAGTAGAATTCATCTTCTTCAAGAGAAGGCAATTCTTCTTTTTCCAACAGAATGGTCGCATCACTCAATGCCTCGGCAGCATCACGGTCGGAGACACCTTCAAGCTGGGCCACTAGCCCCTTGCCTTGACGACGTCCCTGTAGCACCTTGTAACGATTGACTGTACCGTTCTTCTCTACACTCCAATGAGTGTAATCAAGAATGCCTTCCATCGGACTGGTATGGGAGAACACTTTCAGCCACCCTTTGACACCGTATGGGCTGGTTAATTTGCCCATAATGACACGACTTTCGTCATGCTCGGTTGTAACAGCGTGCCTGATACTCACAATACAGCCCTTTCTGGAAAATCACCTTGGGTAAAACGGTTTCCCTTGTTAGAGGGAAGCGCTACTTATGCAGCTGTTTTACGAGCAGCCTTGGCCAGCTCGGCTACACGATCAGAAAGCTGTGCGCCCTGGGATTCCCAGTAGGCCAGACGATCCAGATCGATGCGAAGACGTTCTTCACCACCACGCGCGACAGGATTAAAGAATCCCAGACGCTCGATGAAACGACCATCACGTGCAACACGTGAATCAGTCACTGTCAAATGATAGAAGGGGCGTTTTTTGGCGCCGCCTCGTGCCAGACGAATGGTAACCATCGTAAAATCTCTCTAGCTAATTCGATAAAGCAGGTTCTCGGCCCATGCCAAAAACCCGAACTGTACGCTTGGGTACTGTTACTCACCCTGGTACGTACCCTGGACTGCTTCGTTATATGCTTTCGCAAAAGGCTTTGCATCCGCCGAAGCAGCTATCGCTGGCTGCATTTTACGCGCAGCCACCTCGAAGACGCGATATTCTACGGGAAAAATCAAGTTCTGAAAACATCAGAGCCGGATATTTCTTTATTTAACGCGTGGCAGCAGGCATCAAGCGCCTAGCGGCGAGGAAAACCGCCGCCCATACCGCCAGCACCCCCCATACCTCCCGGCCCACCGGCACCACCACCAAACATACCGCCCATGCCACGCATCATTTTTTGCATACCGCCGTTTTTCATCTTTTTCATCATCTTCTGCATCTGTTTATGCTGTTTCAGAAGACGATTGAGATCCGGTACTTGAGTACCCGAACCTGCGCAGATACGACGCTTGCGTGAGCCTGTGATAATTTCGGGTTTACGGCGTTCTGCAGGCGTCATGGAATTGATCATGGCTTCCAGGCGACCAAATTCTTTCTCAGCATTCTTGCTTTGGGCCACTTCTGCCATTTGTCCCATTCCGGGCAATTTATCCAGCAGTTTACCCATTCCGCCCATGTTCTTGAGCTGTTGCAACTGGTCACGAAAATCTTCCAGATCGAACCCCTGACCTTTCTTGATCTTCTTGCTGAGTTTAGCTGCCTTTTTCTTGTCAACCGTACGCTCGGCTTCTTCAATCAGGCTAAGCACATCTCCCATACCCAGTATACGCGAAGCAACACGATCCGGATGGAAGGGCTCGAGGGCATCGGTTTTCTCACCCACACCGATGAATTTGATCGGCTTGCCGGTCAGATAACGAACGGATAGCGCAGCACCACCACGTGCATCACCATCGGCCTTGGTCAGAACCACACCTGTCAGCGGCAACGCATCATGGAAAGCCTTGGCCGTATTGGCCGCATCCTGACCCGTCATTGAATCAACAACAAACAGGGTTTCTGCCGGATGAATCGCTTTGTGGAGATCCTTGATCTCCGACATCATCTCTTCATCAACGTGCAAACGGCCTGCGGTATCGACCAGCACAACATCGTAAAACTGGATTTTCGCATGCTGAATGGCGGCTTCAGCAATATCGACCGGCTTTTGCTGCGAATTGGAGGGGAAGAAATCAACGCCTACTTCTTCGGCAAGACGCTCCAGCTGGTCAATGGCCGCCGGACGATAAACGTCGGCAGAAACGACCAACACTTTTTTCTTCTCGCGCTCACGCAGGAAGCGGCCCAACTTGGCCACCGTGGTCGTTTTACCTGCCCCCTGCAAACCCGCCATCAGGATGACAGAAGGTGGATGCTTCAGGTCAAGGGGGACATTCCCCTCACCCATGACCGCTTCCAGCTCATCACGTACGATCTTGACGAACTGCTGCCCGGGCGAAAGGCTTTTGGATACTTCCTGCCCAACCGCGCGTTCACGTACACGTTCAACAAATGCTTTGACGACTGGCAGAGCAACATCGGCCTCCAGCAGAGCACGACGCACTTCGCGCAGGGTTTCGCTCACATTTTCTTCAGTGAGGCGGGCCTGGCCCGTTATACTACGAAGAGTCTTCGATAAACGATCGGACAAACTCTCGAACATGAAGTTCTCCCGAGGATGTGCCGTTATCAACACACCCAGTAAAAACAGGGCGGATCAAACCGCAAATAAATTCATAAAACTATAGACGCAGCATTATAACCACTACAGGCGCCTTACTCCATCCATAACCTCGAAGATCTGCCAGCAAATGTTTATAATAAGGCCAAACTTCTGTTCAACTTCACGGCATAGCGATGCTTTGCCGACTCAGATGATACATTGAGGTTCCTCTTCGTTTACTGCCCTTTGTGAGACTGTAATGACGTTCAGCCATGCGCTACCTTTTGCCCTCATCGCCTTGCTGCTTTATTTGACAAGCGGCATATGGCAGGCGTGTGTACTGATGCGGACATCAGAACCTCATCCGGTGCTGATTCGTACCTTGGGGCTTGTCGGCACCTTTTTTCACGGCATCGTCATTTACTTCATGGTCTATCATCATGGCTTTCTGAATCTGGGGATACTCGAAGCCTTGAGCCTGGTCTGCTGGCTCACTACCCTTCTTTTGCTCTTGACCAGCCTGTTCGTCCCCTTGATCGCGGCATCTTCCGTGTTACTCCCACTGAGCGCCATTTGCCTGCTTGCGCAGATCGTCTTGCCGGCTTCGCTAAATTACAGCCAATATCCCACGGGTGTACTGGCACACATTGCCGGCTCAATACTCGCGTTTTCACTTTTTGCTATCGCCGCTGCGCAAGCATGCCTGATAGCACTTCAATACCGCGCACTGAAAAGCGGCAAATTCCGTGGCATCATTCAGGTCCTGCCCCCACTGACACGTATGGAAAACCTGCTCTCAGCGCTATTGGGGCTGGGCATCATCTTTCTGACGATTGCTATCCTGTCCGGCGCGGTATTTGACCCTGACTTTCCGGGACATTTTTCTACCTCCAAAGCAGTACTTTCCCTGCTCGCATGGGTAATCTTCGCCGGCTTACTCATCTGGCGCCGCTACAAAGGCTGGCGAGGTCGACAAGCGGTCTATTGGACACTCATTGGTGTTGCAGTCATTTTACTGATCTTTATCAGTAGCCAGCTGCTTTTCGTTCAATAGCCAGTAGTGTTAATGATTATGGCAGCCCTGATGACGCTGCATTTATAGCCGAAATCTCTGCACGTGGCATCCTGAATATTTATTCAGCCTTAAGATCATGAGCATTTACTTGACCCAAGAGTGCAGCCCCCTTAAAACATCGCATTGTGAGGAAATAATGCCAATGAATATGTATGGGCCTGACTGGCACATCACGATAACAACTGCTGCCTGCTATCTCGGCGCGGGAGCAGCGGCATGAGCGGAACACCACTACTAACGCTTTACGTTATTTTGTTGATTGCCGCCTGTGCGTTTTTCTCCTTTTCCGAGATAGGCATGATGGCCGTCAATCGGTATCGCCTGAACCACTTGGCCAAGAAGGGGAATAAAGCGGCAGCACGTGTGCTTTCACTGATCAAGCAACCCGACAGGTTGCTCGGCGTGATTCTGATCGGCAACACATTGGTGAGTAACCTCGCTGCCTCGTTGGCAACAGTACTCGTTATGCGTTTCGTCTCAGGCAGTTCGGCACCGGTTATCGCAACGATCGTTTTGACCGTGGTGATGCTGATCTTCGGGGAAGTGATACCCAAGACATGGGCCGCTGTGCAACCCGAACGCGTGTCATATCCATGCGCGCGGGTGTTGGCTCCCATGCTTAGCATCTGCAAACCACTGGTTATTATGGTCAATGGCATTTCGAATGCACTGTTGAAGATATGTGGACTCGGCAAGATCAAGCCGGATGAATCAGCACTGTCGCCGGAAGAGCTGAGAACCGTTGTAGGTGAAGCAGGTAGTCTGATCCCTTCGCGTCACCGCGCCATGCTGATGTCGATCATCGACCTTAACAAGACAACCATCAATGACATCATGATCAATCGCCATGATGTGGAAGGTATTGACTTACATGATGATGAAGAGACGGTTCGCTATCAGCTCTTGCACATGAAACATACACGCTTTCCTGTATACGAAGGCGATATCAATAATATTGTCGGCATTCTGCATTGCCGAAAATTGGCTGAATTGTTGGGCACCCCCGGCGATTTGAAAAAGAACGTGAAAGACGTCGTCTCGGAACCCTATTTCGTTCCTGAATCGACACAGCTGCATACCCAGCTCCACTACTTCCAGACCCAGCACAAACGCCTGGCTATCGTGGTAGACGAGTATGGCGATGTAGTTGGCATGGCGACGCTTGAGGATATTCTGGAAGAAATCGTGGGTGATTTCACCTCCCAGACACAAGCATCCAGCGGTGAGCTAAAGCCTTACAAAGCCGGGTATCTCATTGAGGGAAGGATGTCGCTCAAGGAAATCAATCGATTACTGGGCTGGCACTTATCCACAGAGGGGCCACGTACCCTGAATGGACTGATTACCGAAACACTGGAAACCATTCCTCAGGGCCCTGTCTCATTGCATTTGGGCGACTATTGCATTGAGGTAACCGAATTGAAGGAAAACCTGATCGCACATGCCTATTGCCGCGTGTTCTAGGTAATAGTCGAAGCACATACAAGGCCTCTTTCCTTCGGACACTTATGTCCAAAATTGTTGTCAATGGAAGGAGTGTCATATGCCGCTATCGATGTTGCCCTTGCGTCCCATTCCGTGCATTACCGGGCTATGTTTTTTTCTTGCCTCATATACAGTGGGAGCTCAGGACACAAGAAGCAACGCGCACTATCTTTTCCTGAATCAAAATGAGGCATTACAGCTGACGCAAAATGGAAATATTCTCCCACTGGAGAAAGTGCTCGAAAGAGCGCATATGGCATTATCCGACAAAATGCTAGAGGCGTCGTTGAAACGCTGCCACCTACGTTATGTCTACCTTTTAGAGATACTGGATGCAAAAGACCAGGTCCATGATGTGCTTATCGATGCAGCTACAGGCGAGTTGATCAGGCAATAAACAGGAAGTTACGAGATGCGTTTATTATTGGTGGAAGATAACGTTCCTCTTGCTGACGAGTTGAATTCTCTCTTCAGCCAGCATGGATATGCAGTCGACTGGTGTACGGATGGGCGCGATGCCGCCATTATGGCCACCAACATTTCCTTTGATGCTATCGTCCTTGACCTTGGATTACCCGGTCGCCCGGGAATGCAGCTACTGGAAGAGTGGCGTGCCAAGGGACTGGACACACCGGTACTGATTCTGACTGCGCGTTCCAGCTGGAGCGAACGCATCACTGGCCTACGTGCCGGCGCGGATGATTATGTACCAAAACCCTTCCATCCGGATGA
>Ga0157360_1000105_pt1 | contig 44759 bp, 37 predicted proteins | sample AttlaeALBM1_FD_111483 | JGI IMG/M metagenome (GOLD analysis project Ga0157360, IMG submission 111483) | Fungus gardens microbial communities from leaf cutter ant in Ribeirão Preto, State of São Paulo, Brazil - Atta laevigata ALBM1 | ecosystem: Host-associated > Fungi > Mycelium > Unclassified ...
GAAGCGTCGTTTCTCACGCCATCTCCAGCGACGCTGGGATATTGTGCGGCATCGCATGGCTCCCGCTCTCCGGGAACAGATTGATGCAGACATTCAGTCGGGCACCCTGAGGACGCTCAAGGGACGTGTGGAGCAGGTGTCGGGAGTGGCGGGTCGTGTGCGGCTCAGTATTCAGGGCAGGAACGGGCTGTCGTCCCTGACAGTTGCTCACGCTGTGAACTGTACCGGCCCAAGCCGCGATTACAGGGCTGTGGGATCGGCCCTTTTAACAGGCCTGCTGGAACAGGACGTTGTGCAGCAGACGCCTTTAGGGGGACTGGTCTGCAATTCTGCGGGTGCGTTGCAGGATGAGACTGGGAGCTGGAGCACAACGCTTTATGCGCTTGGTCCCATGCGGTGGGGCACCCTGTTCGAGACAACAGCCATTCCGGAAATTCGTCAGCAGGCTGCGGAACTGGCGCATTTTCTTGTTGAACAGGTGGCTGGTCTGGATGTGCGGTTCGAGCCCGTCAACGGGACCTGAATAAAAAAACGACCAGTCAGGAGAACCTGCTGGCCGTTTTTTCGGGAAATGTGGTGTCCGGCTTAGAAGAACTGGATGTGGCTCTTGAAGCCAAGCATTGCAGCATTGTGCAGAGCTGCCTGACCGCCGGGGCGGAAATAGTACTGGAAGTCAGGTGCGAAGGTCACACCGCGCATCACATGAATACGGTAGTTCGCTTCAAGCACTTCGCCGTAGCTCTGATGCCGTAGGAGCCGTTCATCAGGGCCAGTCCACGGGCAAGCTGTAGGCGCTGGGTGTCTGACACGCTGTTAGGAACACGGACATAGGTGAAGTTCACACCGATGCCGTCCAGAGGGCGTGCCTTCCAGAAGCCACTGTCCACGAAGCCGATTTCATACTGCTGCGCGCGCGTCTGGGTGCGCGGGCTGTTGGCGTAGAAGCCGCCCAGCACGACGAGGCCAGCATCCGGATTGCCGGGTGTGTGATGGCGGAAGAGCATCTGGTCAGCCAGGAACCAGGCAGCCCAGGAGTAATTGACTGTTCGCTGGGCCAAGCCGGTTACGACATACGGATTTCCGTTAATGTCATAGTAGTTGTCCTTGTGGGGCGCGTTGTCGATGGCGTAGCCGACCTTGTAGTGGCCCGGCAGATGGTCCTTGCCGAACAGCGGCTCCCAGCCAGCCTCCACCGGCACGGCTTCGCCATTGATGTCAGATCCATTGAACTTGAAGCCTGTCCGGTACTGGACATTGCCGTAGATACCGGCCTGCGCGAAATACACACCCGTCTGGATATAGGTGCTTTTCGTCGGGCGGACGCGGATACGCGTTGCCCATACTGCATCCGGGTAGGATGAGTGGGTCGTGTTGTCGGACGATGCCTTCGGGTTACCGCAGAAGGCATTGTTCTGGAAGTTGCAGTACAGTGGGTTGGCGGAGAAGTCGTTCAGGAACGGGATACGCCCGGCGGCGATGTCAAAATGACCGTTTCCGAGCGTTTCTTCGCCGTAAGCATAAACAAGGTGAACCACCACGTTGCCGCCGGCGCCGTAGATTTCGGAGCTGGGGTTGAGGTTGTCACCGAACATGCGGCTGGCGGGAATACCGTAACGGCCGACAACGACGGCATGGGTTGAGAACCCGCGGATACCAGCGAGCTTTTCCCAGTCGATATCGTTCTCAAGGCTGTACTGGCCAGCATTGCTGCTGCCCTGGCGCAGTCCATAACCAGGTGTTGGTTTGCTAATTGCGCCGGTATATTCGTTTGTATTGTCCATCATCAGCGCAATACCACGATCACGCAGCCACTTGTTCCAGCCGAAAGGATTGGTCAGCAGCGCTTCCGGCTTTGGAAGTGGCGGAACCTGTTCCTTGTCGAAGGACAGAATGGTGAGTGGTGTATTAACGCGTGCGCTGGGGTTTTCCGAGTTCTGATCCGGCCAGTCCATGACCGTGATGGGCGCGAGGACGTGAACTGTCGTGAGCTTTTTTCCAGTCGCTGACTGGACGACGGTCGTGACAGGTGCAGGAGCTGTGGCCGCGCCTTCAGCTGGGGCGATAGCGGGCGTAAGCGAAACCGCACAGGCTGCGGCATAGAGATGCAGGCGAGACAAGTCTCTTATCCTCGGGTATCAGGTTGCGAGATCTTCGTAACACTTTATCGGGGATAAAGAACAGAGATTGTGAGATAAAAATCTCAAAAATCACGTTCATATGATACGAGCTGTGCTTTTTAAGGAACAAACACAGCTTGTACCAGAGAAAAGAAGTTGTGATCCGTATAAAACGGATCACAAACGCGTATTACTTTGCAGCAGCCAGTGCTGCTTCGATCACTTTACCAGCTTCTTCCTTGCCGGCCCAACCTGTCACCTTGACCCACTTGTTTGGCTCAAGGTCCTTGTAACGCTCAAAAAAGTGTTCGATGGACTTGCGGGTGATCTCCGGCAGGTCATCGATGGACTTAACGTCCGTGAACTGCGGATGGATCTTGTCGTGCGGGACGCAGATGATCTTCTCATCCTGGCCGCTATCGTCTTCCATCTTCAGCATGCCGATCGGGCGTGCACGGATGACGGCACCCGGCACTACGGCAGCCGGTGCGAGCACGAGGGCGTCAGCCGGGTCGCCATCAGCGGCGAGCGTGCCCGGAATGAAGCCGTAGGCTGCCGGATAGGCCATGGGCGTGAACAGGAAACGGTCCACGAAGATCGCGCCGCTTTCCTTGTCCACTTCGTACTTGACCTGAGAGCCCTGCGGAATCTCGATGACCACGTTGATGTCGTTCGGCACATCTTTGCCGGGCGAGATCTTGGAAATGTCCATGATGTTCACGTCCTGAACTGGTTTTAAAACAGAGGGACATTAACGACCCTTAAGCTTTCTGCCCAGTGTAGACGGAAAACGCGTCCGGAAATGCAAAACGCCCCGGCATGAAGCCAGGGCGTCCCGTAAAAAAAACTGATGATCAAGCAGGATCAGAGAAGCGGCTGGGCGGCCTTCAGTGCATTGTGGCAGGCTGCACGGCGATCATCTTCGTTGGTGTAGGCTACGAGATAGTAGCGCTTGCCATTGCTGTTGAAATAACCCGCAGTACCAAGAGCGTAGTCTTCGTTGCCGACCGTCTGCTCGGTGGCCTTGTACTTCTCGCTCAGGCCGTAAAGAGCCGGGTTGCCTTCATCATAGGAGAGATACTGAAGTTCGACGCAGTAATTCATGATTCCTGCGAGATTGGCGGGGGAAACACCCGTGAAATCCTTGCCAGGCGTGCCCTGAACGGCCGGTGGTGGCGGCGGTGACTGTTCCTGTGCCAGAGCGGCCGACGAAACCATACCGAGGCCAATTACGAGGCCAAGAGCGGGCACGATACGACGAAACATGGACGGTATCCTTTCTGAGACCCTGTCTTCCGCGGCACCCCGCGGTTGAAACGGAACACTTCTCCCGTTTGCGTGAAAAGGAAAGTCCATTTCAGAACATTTCTTCGTGAGCATTCAGACGGGAGGATCAAGATAGGGAGAACGGGCGTCAAAGAAGACGCGGTTCGTATTCAGTTCGGTGGAAATGACATCCAGAGCCGTCAGGGCCGCAATCAGAACAAACCGTTGTCGGGGATGCGATTCGGTTGTTTCACAGTCTCTGAGACGCTGGATGGCCAGTAATGTGGCGCGAAGGGTTCTCCCGTAATGCCCATGATATCGACCGCTGAAATGGCTCATGCGGGCCAGAACGAGTTCCAGAGCCTGATGGGCCCGTGGGTTCAGGGCTGCATCATGGCTGATGGCGCGCAGGCGCAGAAGGTTCAGCATGACACGCATGGCGGACAGAATTCCCTGGAGATAGGCGTGAACAACGGGGGAGGGGGTGTCTGCCGAGTTGGTCATGAGGCGCACAAAGCGGTCCACATTTCGGGAAACGATGACATCCAGTGTTGTGTCGTTTTTCCCATCCGCGATGTGATGCAGGTCCCGGAGAATATTTTCCCGCATGGTCCAGCGCTGGTGAGCGGGATCGTAAGGGAGGAAAGCCCTGTACATCCATGTCGTGTAGAAAAGCCCCAACACGAGCGGGAGTGCCGTATTGAAATAGACGATCTCATCCGTTCGGCCCTGATTTGAGGGGCCGAGCATGATGGGCAGGAACAGATTGTAGGAGACGGCTGGAAGCGTCAGAGGCGGATAGGCGAAGGCAAGGCCGCCCAGCATCATGGCGACGCCTGACCACATCCCCAGCATCTCGAAGGTGGTAGGTTTGCCGAGCAAAAGCAGGTCCAGCACGCCACCTGCCAGAACCGCGCAGCACGCGCCATGCAGAAAGGCCTGTGTGGCAAGGGCCGGTCTTTCGAGGGTGGAAAACAGACTGCAGGCAATCGCGACGAACATGATGAATGTCAGGCCGCTGGGCCATGCGGTTGCAATCCAGATTACGCCAGCTCCGAAGACCGTCACGGAGGAGCGCAGGCTGTTGACGATGGCCTGTCGCCAGTCCCGGTAAGATCGAATCGGTTCATGGAAATGATCGTGGGGCTGTGGGTTGCGGCTGGCCTCGAACTGACGCAGGGCCATGCGCAGGGCATCAATCAGTTCCACAAGCGCCTGTTGCAACATGCCGTGACGCAGCATGGCTGCCCGATCATCTGCTCCTGGCAGCTTGGTCCCGAAATACTGGACAACGCGGCGGCGGCAGTCCCGACGGAGGCTTCGTAGTTCGCCCAGAATCCCATCCATGGGCTCAGCTCTTTCCAGCCTGTCGGGGAGAGCCAGAAACAGGGTACGGATGCGTTCCGCCTGCTCCCGGAAGGCATCATTCTGACTTAGCGGGAGGCGCATCAACGTGGCCAGATCGAGCGCTCTGGCCAGTAGAACGGCAATATCCGCTAAAGCCGCCCGGGTGTGATCCCCTGCATGATCCTGACGGCCCAGTTCGACTTCCGCAAATTCGACCTGATCACCGAGTGTGGTGATGCGGCTAAACACAGGCTGCATGGTTTCCAGCGCATCCACCTTGCCGATGAGAATATCGGCAATCGTGAGCAGGGCTGGTTTCAGCGTGTCCTTGAAGGTGCTGGAGAGTTGCTGGCGGGTCCGTTTTGTCAGGCCTAACTGGAAAAGCCCCGAAACCGAAGCCTCCAGAACGATGCCCAGTACAATGTAGGTCGCACGGGACATGGCGATTTCGAAGATATGGTTCGGGTCCGCGATCCCATCCAGTGAGACGATGGCGTAGGTGAAGCCCGTCGCTCGCATGCCGTGGATGCGATAATTGGTCATGGAAGCCGGGCCGGGCATGAATGTCCCGATCAGGCAGAACAGACCGATCCCCGCAGCCAGCAGAAGAATGAACATCAGCGGCGCCTGGGGGCATACTGCCACGAGGACTACGCCGCAGATCACACCCAGCACCATGCCGAACAGATGCCACTTCGCTTTGGCCAGACTGCGCCCACGCGTGCCCTGCGCTACCATCCAGACAGTCAGGGCGGCCCATTGCGGGCTGCCCAGTTCCATCTTCAGGGCGATTCCCAGAGCCAGCAGGGAGGTCAGTGTTGTTCGGAGGGCGTATCCGGCCATGACCGGATCGGGAGCGTAGAGCCAGCGCAGCTTGCGCAGAAGAAGCGCTGGGCTGGCTGACATCACTGTTTTTGCCAGCCGCTACTATGGTGTGTGGTGTCTTCCGTCATGTCTTCCCCCAGAGCGATGCAGGCCGGCAGGTGCCATCTCGAAACGGCGGCAGCGGCTCATCGGAGGCCTGTCGGAGACGGGAAGGCTTTAGACACATAATGCAAAAAAAGACATTTCACCATGTCAGGCCTTGCAAAAATGCGTCAGGTAAGCGATTCCGTGCAGCAACCGCGCGCCTGTAGCTCAATTGGTTAGAGCCGGCCGCTCATAACGGCTTGGTTGGGGGTTCGAGTCCCTCCGGGCGCACGGTGTTCTATTCTGTCTGGCGTGCCGTTTGCCGCCGCCCATTCCACGTTCCACCCCGTTCAGGAGACCTCGCATGGCCGCCTACCAGTATGTCTATGTCATGAAGGATCTTACAAAGGCCTATCCGGGTGGACGTGAGGTCTTCAAGGGCATCACCCTGTCCTTCCTGCCCGGCGTGAAGATTGGCGTTCTCGGCGTCAACGGTGCCGGTAAGTCCACGCTGCTCAAGGTGATGGCCGGAATCGACAAGGAATTCGGTGGCGAGGCCTGGGCCGCTGAGGGCGTCAAGATCGGTTATCTTGAGCAGGAGCCAAAGCTCGACGAGAAGCTGACGGTCGGTGAAAACGTCGCTCTTGGTTTTGGCAAGCTCAAGCATGCCATTGATCGCTTCAACGAGATTTCGATGCTCTTCGCAGAGCCGATGTCCGACGAAGAAATGACGAACCTGCTGGCTGAACAGGCCGAGCTTCAGGAAATCATCGACGCAGGCGACGGCTGGGAGCTGGATCGCAAGCTGGAAATTGCTCTGGATGCGCTGCGCTGCCCGCCCGCAGACAGCCCGGTTGACAAGCTGTCCGGTGGTGAGACGCGCCGTGTGGCCCTGTGCCGCCTGCTGCTGGAAAAGCCTGACATTCTGCTGCTCGATGAGCCAACCAACCATCTTGATGCCGAGAGTGTCAGCTGGCTCGAAAAGACGCTGCGTGATTATCAGGGCACCGTCATGGTCATCACCCATGACCGTTACTTCCTTGATAACGTCACCAACTGGATTCTCGAACTCGAGCGTGGCCGCGGCTATCCGTTCGAAGGCAACTACTCGTCCTGGCTGGAACAGAAGCGCAAGCGTCTGGCCCAGGAAGAGAAGGAAGAAAGCTCCCGCCAGCGTGCGCTTGCTGTCGAGCAGGAGTGGATCAACAGCTCTCCGAAGGCCCGTCAGGCCAAGAGCCAGGCTCGTATCACCAAGTACGAAGAGATGCTGGCAGCCAACTCCGAAAAGGTTGGTGGTACGGCGGATATTGTCATCACGCCGGGTCCACGCCTTGGCGGTACGGTGATCGAAGCCGAGAACCTGACGAAGGGCTTTGGCGACCGTCTGCTGATTGATGGGCTGAACTTCAAGCTGCCGCCTGGTGGCATCGTGGGTGTGATCGGTCCGAACGGTGCAGGTAAGTCCACGCTGTTCAAGATGATCACGGGTCAGGACACGCCGGATGGTGGTTCACTGAAGATCGGTGAAACCGTAAAGCTTGGCTATGTCGATCAGTCCCGCGATACGCTGGATGCCAACAAGACCGTCTGGGAAGAGATTTCCGGTGGCACGGACGTCATTCAGCTTGGCAAGCGGACGGTTCCGTCCCGTGCCTATGTCGGAGCGTTCAACTTCAAGGGTTCTGACCAGCAGAAGCGCGTCGGTATCCTGTCGGGTGGTGAGCGTAACCGCGTTCATCTTGCCAAGATGCTCAAGGAAGACAGCAACGTTCTGCTGCTCGATGAGTCGACCAACGATCTTGACGTTGATACGCTGCGTGCCCTCGAAGATGCTCTGGCAGACTTCGCTGGCTGCGCCGTGGTCATCTCCCCTGATCGCTGGTTCCTTGACCGTCTGGCAACGCATATCCTCGCTTTTGAGGGTGACAGCCATGTCGAGTGGTTCGAAGGCAACTTTCAGGACTACGAAGAAGACAAGCGCCGTCGTCTTGGACCGGATGCGACTGAGCCAAGCCGCATCAAGTACCGCCCACTGGCCCGCTAAGACGGACCGTTCCTTCTGCTCGTCACCGGGGCAGGGCAATCTGTCCCGGTTTCTGACGGTTTGAGGAGGCCCGTTTGCTAGGGCGCGAACTCCGCACTGCACGTCTGGTTCTCACCCCGGTCAACTGGCCGGATCTTGAGGATATGATCGCCCTCAAGGCTGATGCCGGCGCTTTCGGGCAAATGCTGGGTGGTGTGCGAAGTCGCTTCGAAACCGAACAGGAAATGGCCGAGGATGTCGCGTTCTGGGCGAGACGCCGGATCGGGATTTTCGCTATTCGCGAGAACGGGCGTTTCGTCGGGATAACAGGTGTTCATGAACGTCCTGATGGGCGTGGCCTTGGGCTGAGGTTTTCAATTTTTCCATGGGCTGCCGGCCGCGGTATTGCCCGCGAAGCCGCCGCTGCTGCTATCCGGTATGTTCTGGATGAAGGAGAGCCACGCATTGTGGCTGTGGCCAAAGAAGACAATCTGGCCTCCCGCGTCGTGCTTGGCAGTATTGGTATGCGCCATGTCGATACCTTCAAGCGCGATGGCAATACGATGTTCCTTTACGAAATTGCTCCTGTCTGACGCAAAACAGGGGGCACTGGTGTTTGTTTCCTAGCCTCTCGGGAATTACCGTTTAAAACCATACGATATTGTTCGTTAAGGAATGCGGTGTGGTCGATTTTCTGAGAAATCTGCGAAAAATGGCGCTTGGCGCTGCAATCATGGGATTTGCGGTAACTGCGGGAGCGCAGGCGGCAGAGGTCAAACCACCCGAGTCTATCGTGGGCGGCATGCATATTATTGATCGCACGCTTGTCCTGCCCGTTGGAGGGACGGAAATCGTGGCTCTGCCCCCTGATCTCCAGACGGCTACTCTTAGTCTGCCTGATGTTCTGCACGTCAATCTCGTCTCTCAGAAAGTCGCAGAAATTCTGGCTCACCATGAGGGGCAGACGGATGTTCTCTTCACTGGGAAAGACACGATCTATCGTTTTCACGTGTCAGTCGTGAAGCGTGCTGCTCGGTAAGGGCGGGAATCAGCACGAAGCAAAAAAGGCCTCCTGAACAGGAGGCCTTTTTTTATGATGTCAGTTCTGTAGACGTAGCACTCAGTGATGATTGCTGAGCTGATGCTCCAGAGCAGTGTTCAGGGCGCCGACATCGCCGCCGTGGCGGGAGAGGTAGGAGCTGTAGTCGCCGCGCTGGTTCATGCGCAGGCTTGCGCCTTCGCCATACATGTCCACGACCTTGGCCGGAGTGCCGCCAATAACGAGCTGCATGTTCACTTCAGGCTGGCCAGGGCGGTCGATCAGGGCATTGACGCGCTCGCCATCCGGCGTAGGGGTTGAACCCGTCACACGGAAGCTGACGCCCTGATAGTTACCGATCTGGTCCGTGATCGTATTGACCAGAACCTGATCGAACAGCTGCAGATATTTCTGCTGCTGTGCCGGCGTTGCCGTGCGCCAGTAGCGGCCGAGGCAGTAGCGGGCGATCCCCTGAATATCCACGTTGGACTGAAGAAGTGGGAGAACTTCGCGCTTCTTCTCACCCAGTGGCTTGCTGGAGTTGACGATGCTGACCAACTGGCCACCAAAGGAATTTACGAAATCTGTCGCAGGGTTGGCATGCGCGACACCAGCCCCGAACGTGAGGGTTGCAGCAAGTGCACCGAAAAGGGCGCGGCGCGAGAGGGCTTTAAGCATGCGTTTGTCCTCAGTTGTACCAGTCTGGGGTGGTGGCGCGGTGATCGTTCTGCATTGCGTCGATCTGGCTCTGGCGGTTCTGCTGCCAGGCACTGCGGACGTAGGAGTACGGATCAAGGCTGTCCTGCTCCAGATGATCGATCTGATCCACACTGTTGGCAAAGCCATCAACCGTGCCCAGAATATTATAAGCCCAGTTGAATGTCAGTAGACCATAACCTCTTGGCACATAGTTGATCGGGGTCAGAGCCTGACCGATGGCATAGCCTGCGCCATCCCGGAAGTTGCTGGGGCCAACGAACGGGATAAAGAGATACGGCCCGCTCGGCACGCCCCATGTTCCCATGGTCATGCCTGGGTCGGTTTCATGCTGCTTGTAACCCACCAGACTGGCGACATCGAAGAAACCGGCCACACCTGCACTCATGTTGATCGTGAAGCGCATGAACGAGTCGCCTGCGCGCCGTGGCTTTCCTGCCCCGACATCGGAGAAGAACACCGCAGGCTCACGCCAGGTTTCATTGATGTTGGAAATACTATGGCGCACCGGCTTTGGCACGGCCCACACCCACGCATTGGCCACAGGACGCAGCGCCACGTGGTAGGCCCACATCTGGACGTTGTACATCTTCCGGTTCAGAGGCTCGTACGGATCGTTGGCAGCCTTGTAGTCAGCAAGGTCGTCCGGATCTGTCGGCGGCGGATTGTGCAGGGAGCCGCAGGCCCCCAGCGTCAGCAGTGCCAACACACCTGCAATGGCTCTGCCACGACGCGAACGCGTCGCCCTGATACCGATTCTGTCCTGCCGAGAGTCCATAACCATTCCTCAAAAACCCCACTCCGCGGGCGTGCTCACAAAGACTTCATCTGAAAACGGAAATTTTCAAAATCCGTTCCCATTCAATTGTCATGCCGCCAGCGGAGCCTTGAGCCGTCCGTCGCGGAAAACTGCGGAAGGCCGTAGTCATAGCCTATACTGTGCCAAGCCGCACCCCTCTATGTATCCAAATTATGACACAGGGAAGAGATGAGATCCTTTAACGATCCAGATGTCAGAAGGACACTCCAGCGACTTTGACGGCTGAAATATTTTGAGAGCAGTGTGGCGGCAACTCAACACCTGGGAGTTTTTCGGTGTCCACATTGACTGCATTCAAAGCCCCTCTTTTCGCCACTGTCGCCCTTGTCGGGCTGTCGCTTGGTGCTGCTCAGGCACACCCGGCTGTCAATTCACAGCCATGGGGCACAACGCCGGATGGTAAGTCCGTTCGTATCGTGACGCTGAAGAACGATCATAACGTTACCGTCCGCGTCATCACGTATGGCGGCATCATCCAGTCCGTTGAGACGCCGGATCGGAGCGGTCATGTTCAGGACATCGTTCTCGGGTTTGGCGATCTGAAGGGCTATACGGTCGACAGCGCCAAGGGTGGTCTGTTCTTCGGTGCGATGATCGGTCGTTACGCCAACCGTCTGGCTGGCGGCAGCTTCCCGGTTGAGGGCAAGGTCTACCACACGGACATCACAGCTGGCCCTAACGCGCTTCATGGCGGCAAGAAGGGCTTCGACAAGAATGTCTGGACGCTTGAAAAGACCGGAACCAATGGTTCGGGCGCTTATGTGACCCTCAAGCTGGTCAGCCCGAACGGGGATCAGGGGTTCCCGGGAACTCTGACGACGCACATCACCTACACGCTGGGTAACGATGATGCGCTGGCTCTGCATTATGTCGCGACTACGGATGCCCCCACGGTTCTGAACCTGACGAACCACAGCTACTGGAACCTGAATGGTGAAGGGTCGGGCAGCATTGAGCCGGAAGTCCTCCAGCTGAACGCGGACAGCTTCACGCCGACCGACAGCACGTCCCTACCAACCGGCCAGATTGTTCCCGTGGCCGGAACCCCGCTGGACTTCAGCAAGCCGACCGTCATTGGGGATCGTCTGCGCAGCAACGATCAGCAGATGATGTACGCACGCGGCTATGACATGAACTGGGTGGTCAACGGTGCTTACGGGCAGGCTCCCCGCCTTGGTGGGAAGGTCTACGATCCGCGCTCGGGCCGTAGCATGGAGATCCTGACGAACCAGCCGGGTCTTCAGGTCTATACCTCCAACTCGCTGGATGGCGGTTACGCTGGTATTTCCGGTCGGGCCTATCGTCAGACCGATGCGATCGCTTTCGAAGCCGAGCACTATCCTGACAGCCCGAACCATCCGTCTTTCCCGACGACGGAGCTGAAGCCGGGTCAGACCTTCGATTACACGACGATCTTCAAGTTCTCGAACAAGTAAGACTGGCGGGTACACGCATAAAAAAAGGGGCGATCCGCAAGGACCGCCCCCTTTTTTCTGTTCAAAGAAACAGGATCAGAAGTTCACGCCTGCTTGCAGGAAGACGTAACGTCCCGTGTACAGGCTGCCATAAAGAGCGGCGGCACTGTTGTCTGTTGCGCTGGCAACGAACGGTGGCTTCTTGTCGAAGAGGTTGTTTACACCGCCCTGGAAGTTCCAGCTCTTCCAGCGATACGTCACAGTCACATCGTGGGAGAAGATGCCTGGGGTCTTGGTGCGGCCATAACCGTTGGCGCGGGTAAGATCGGTTGTACCATCGTTCCAGATCATGCCGCCGGTGTACTGCATCATGTAGGTGATGCCGAAAGCGCCATGCTGCCAGCCCACCGTAGCGTAGTCACGAACGCGAGGGTTGCCCGTTCCGGATTGATAGAACATGCGACCGGCATAGTTGTACCACTGACCACCGACTTCGTTCTGCTGCAGATAGCTGATGAGCTGCTGGAAGTTGTTGGACAGCGTCAGAACGTCATGCGGTGTGATCCGGAGACGATAGTCCAGATCGAAATCGATACCACTCGTCTTCAGGCCACCAATGTTGGCATAGGTGGATGTGACGGAGTTGATCTGTCCCGTGCTGGCAACGCGTGTGATCGCACTGCAGTAGTTCGTGTTCGCGCCTGTGTAGCACTGGTCCATGATGTACTGGCTGCTCAGATACGTGATCATGTTCTTGAGCGTGTAGTGCCAGTATTCCACGGAAGCCGACAGACCTGGAATCCAACGCGGCGTAATGACCGTACCAATTGTATAGGTGCGGCCGGTTTCCGGCTTCAGCTTGCTGTTGCCACCATACAGGGTTGGTGTCTGGCCTGAGTAAGCGGAAGAGAACGTGGAAGAATTGATGCCCTGCTTGGCGCAGGTTGCAGCCACTGTCGCAGACTTGGCGCCATAAGAGGCTGCCTGCACAGAGTCGCACGGATCAGTTGCTGAAGCGTAGCCGAGGGACTGGCCACCATACAGTTCGTACACGTTCGGCTGACGATAGGAGGTGCCGAGCGTTGCGCGGAAGCGGATGTCCTGGATCGGGGCCCAGTTGATGGAGACCTTCCAGTTCTTGGCGCCACCGAACGTGTTGTAGGACGAGTAACGGCCCTGGCCATCGATCGTCAGATCCTTGGCGAGGAACGCGTTATGCAGAAGCGTTGCCTTGCCTTCGAGGTAACCTTCCGTGACGTTGAAGCCACCGCCCGTGTAGGACGCGGAGTTCGTCAGCGTCTGGCCAGCTTCAACCAGTGCGTCAGGATGATAGGCAAGCTGCTCGCCACGGTGTTCCATGCCCATGGCAAGGCCAAGGTCACCGCCATTTGCCCATGGCATATGAACAACATGGTTGTTGTTGATGCGCAGGTTCAGGTCATGCAGTTGATAGTAATAGTGGTCATGGGCCGTGTAATTGGAATACGCGGCTGCTGCGGAAGATAGCTTCGTGAACGGGTTGGACAGGACGCAACCAGCCGATGCATTGCAGACAGACGGGTTGTAGACCAGTGCGCTATCGGCGTTTCCAGGCTCAACCTGTTGCAGGCCGTATGTTTCCAGAAGCTTGGAGTAGTTGCCCACACCTGACAGCTGGTTCATGACCTGGTTCCATCCGTAGGTGTAGGACAGGTCATAGTTCCAGTCGTGCGTGATCTCGCCCTTGATGCCTGCAATACCGGTGTAGGTATCAGAAGCATTTTCGTTGCGGCGATTTCCCCACTCAGCCATGCGCTTGTACATGACCGCATCTTCGCCCGTCGTATTGTACGGGTCATTGGCGGGAATGTAGAGCGTCGTCGGCAGTGTGGAGGGGTAGATGCTGCCGGAGACAGGCATCGGTGCCATCGTCGTGGACGAGTTACGGTGGCTGTAGTTGAAGTTCAGGTACGGCGTGAAATGACGGTTGATCTCATAATGAGAATCAAAAGCCAGCGTCGCGTCCGTCAGGGAGTTCGTCAGGCTCTGGTCATTGCCGTAGTTGTAACGGTCGGCGGATGTGAAATCGCGGACTCCCCCGCTGCCTGTGGCGATGTAATCACCGCTATCTGTGATGAAGCGGCCTGCCGTCGGAATGCTTGAACCATAGCTGATGCTGGAAGCGCTGGCAGGATCGTTAGCCTGAACCGGGTTGGCCCAGGAACGGTTCTTCTGCTGGATTCCGCTCTGGGTCATGTAAGAGCCGGAAATCGTGACGTTGCCCTTGCCATGATCGAAGTTCCAGCCCTTGTAGCCGGAGATCATGCCTGTCTGGCCGTCACCTACATCCGTGATGCCGCCACGGACGGTGAGGTTACCGTCGCTCAGGTTATGCTTGAGTTTGATGTTGATAACGCCGGAAACAGCGTCAGCACCATACAGCTCGGAACCACCATCTTTCAGGATTTCAACGCTTGCAACCTGATGCACGTTGATCGTGTTCATGTCGAAGCAGCTGTTGTTGCCGTTGATGGCAGCACGCTTGCCGTCGATCAGAACCAGAACGCGGTTCTGCCCGAGGTTACGGATATCGGTGCAGGATGAGCCGCCCGTTCCGTTCGTCTGGCTGTTTGTTGTTCCGGAAGAGCCGATGGACGGCAGACGCTGCAGGTAGTCACCAAGCGTGGTGGCGCCTGTCTGCTCGATCTGCTTGCTGGTCACGATCTGGACCGGGTTGGCGTTCTGGTTGTTGGACGTGCTGAGCGCTGAACCCGTTACGACAACGCTTTCCGATCGGCTTGAATCGATCGAGGCAACAGCCTGGCGGCGGTTAACCTGAGCGCTCAACGTTGATGTCGGCGCTGTTACTGCGACCGGCACCGTTGTCGGTGTTGCTGCGACGGTTGAGGATGTTGTGGCCTTTGACGAAGCCTTCGTCTTGGCGTGTGTGGTTGTGCGATGAGAGGACGCACGGTGATGCGTGCTCGTGGCGGTCTGTGCGTTCGCGGATGCGGTCGCGTCCAGTCCCATGGCGAGAACGGAAGCGCACAGAAGCAGCTCCCTGCGTCGATGAAGAATCATGTGGGCTCACAGTCAGACTATATTTCTGAGATCCCGCAATTAATGTTTTTGTCTCAGAACTTTGTCTATCCGGAAATACCTGTAACAGATGCCATCAGGGCACGCTGTTGCATAAATATCATACAACAATAACGCTACTATACTGTCTGTTTCCTGGTAATTTATAAAGTTAATTACTGATACATTGTCGTTTCATATAGAAACAATTCTGCTGTGCAGGCAGGAATAACCTGCCTGCCGCATTCATCAGGAAACGGGATGAGCGGGGGTGGGCGTAACAGCCGCAGTTTTGGCTGTTCCGAGGATACGGGCAGGATTCCCGACGGCCGTTGCATTGGCCGGGATGTCTTCCAGAACGACGGAAGCTGCGCCGATACGCGCGTATTCGCCGATGATAAGCCGTCCGAGAACCTTGGCGCCCGAACCGATCATGGCCCCGCGACGGACGATCGGGTGACGATTCCCGCTCAGTTTTCCAGTTCCGCCCAGGGTGACATCCTGGAACAGTGAAACGTCATCTTCGATGATGCAGGTTTCGCCAATGACGATGCCTGTCCCGTGATCGATGCTCAGGCGGCGGCCCAGTTGGGCTGCGGGATGAATGTTGATCGAAAACAGTTCGTTGACCCGGCTTTGGAAATGATAGGCCAGATGGCGCCTGTTTTGTCGCCACAGATAATGCGCGATACGATGGGCTTGCAGAGCCTGCCAGCCTTTGAAGAACAGGAAGGGTGTAACGAGATCCGGGCAGGCCGGGTCCCGGTCCCGGGTAGCCAGAATGTCTTCGGCAGCTGCTTCCGCAATATCGGGAACGTCCTGAAGGATGGAGGCGACAAGGCGTGTGATGGCTGTGGCCGAAATCGAGCGGTCAGCGAGTTTCGTACCCAGCAGAGACGCCAGAGCCGAGCTGAAATCGGCATGGTCTCCAATATTGGTCGCGAAGACATCCTGGATCAGCGGGTCATGGCAACTGCACGCCTGAGACTGCATGTCCTGCCAAAGCTGAACGAGGTTAGGCGCTGTCGTCATACGCCCATCGCCCTACGGACAAAGGCCTGTCTGAGGCGTGGGAAACGATGCACACCTGCAATGCCCAGATCGCGCACGCGCCGAAGGAGCGGATTGTCGTTCCCGAACAGACGCTCAAGAATATCAGTCGCAGCCAGCATGGCCATGTTGCCGGGGCGCGTCCGGCGCTGATAGCGCGTCAGAAGGTCGCGACTGCCCGGATCGGCACGATGGCTGTGAGCTTCGATCAGCAGATCGGCAAGGGCAATGACGTCCCGGAAGCCGATGTTCAGGCCCTGACCGGCAATCGGGTGGATACCGTGTGCGGCATCTCCAACAAGGGCCAGACGGGGCGCGATGTAGGTCTGGGCGTATTGCGCGGAGAGGGGATAGATCCAGCGGCGCCCGATGGGAGTAATCGCGCCCAGATCTTCGTCTCCCATGCGAGCCTTGATTTCCCGCGCAAAGACGTCATGCGGAAGGCTATGGAAACGCTGCGCACGGCCTTCGCCTTCTGCCCAGACGATAGCGGAACGGTGTGGGTGTTCCGGTGTGCCGGGCATGGGAAGACGGGCGAACGGCCCTTCTGGAAGGAAGTGTTCCAGAGCCACGCCGTCATGCGGCTTTTCGTGCGCGATTGTCGCGACGATACCATACTGATGGTAGGGAATTTTCGTCAGGCCAATGCGAGCCTGCTCGCGCAGGGGCGAACGACGACCTTCTGCGGCAATGGCGAGCTTTGCCGTGACAGTCGGGCCAGAGGCCAGCCGGATGGAAACGTGATCCGGGTGGAACGTGAAGGTACCGGTGTCGGGCGCACGGACATCGAGCGTTTCATACTGTCTCAGCGTCTGGTTGATGGCGAGCCGCAGGTCGCGGGCCTCGACCATCCAGCCGAAGTTCATGCCTTCCGGCGCATCTTCAACGCCAAAATGCAGGAAGAGTGGAGAGGCGGCCTCATGCGGGCGTCCGTCAGACACACGGATTTCACGGATGGGCTGGGAGATGCCGGGCAGATTGTCCCAGATGCCCGCAGCTTCGAGCATCTGACGTGATCCTTCGGCAATGGCGTAGGCGCGGCCGTCCAGAGAGGGATCTTCCATGCCCGGGAGAGGCGCACGGTCAATCAGCAGAACACGTACGCCCTCTGCCGCCAGACGGCACGCGAGCGTCGCTCCAACCGGGCCGGCTCCGTTAATGCACAGGTCGTAATGTGTCTTCTTCATTGTGCTCATCTCCCTGCCCCCTGTCCTACTCCTGTGAGGTTGGGAGCGGAAGAGGGAAGGGAGAAGCGGGCGTAGATCAGAGATCGAAGCGGGCGTTCAGGAAGACAGCTCGTGGCGTACCGACGAAGAAGTAATCAGACGCCAGAAAGCCCCAGTAATGAAGATTGGTGGCGTTATCGAGTTCAGCACGGAGCGTCACCTTGTGGCTGCCGATGCTGGTGCGATAGCTGGCCCGCAGGTTGAGCAGGGTATAGCTGGGAACGTGGTAGGTATTGGAGCTGTCGCCCCACATGGAGGCGGTATAGTGAACCTCGGCTGTGGCCGAGAGGCCCGGTACGCCGGGGATACGGTCTGTCAGCTGAAACACGTTCTGGAACAGCGGAATGCCCTCGATCTTGTTTCCTTTGATGCTGGCATCCGCCTTGCTGTATTTCCCGCCTTCAGCGCCCAGACTGTCCGTGAGGGTAATGCCGAACGGCAGATCCACATGGCCGCTGAGTTCTGCGCCCTGATATGTGACTGTGCCGTTCGAGACATAGACATTGTCAGCATTCGCATACTGTGCGCCTCGCGTGATGCGATAGAGTGCGCCCGTCAGATCCCAGCTTGCCCGAGCAACTTTCGCACCGACTTCCACCTGGTCGGAACGGATCGGTGGAAGGGTCTCACGCGCGTTCTTGTAGGTGTCTCCCACCGTTCCACCGTTTTCCAGCGCCTGAACGTAGCTGGCGTAAATTGTGGTGTCTTTCCACGGGTGGAACATCAGCGCGGCAGTTGGTGTGAGCGGCGTCGTGCGCAGAGCCGTTTTTGTACCGGATGACGTCCAGGTCAACTGATGGAAATCAGTAAAGCGGATACCGGCCAGCAATGACCAGTGTTCGTCGAACGTCAGGGTGTCGCTTCCGAAAAGACCGACTTGGTCTGAGCGGTAGTTGCGGTAGGTCGCCGTGTTCCAGCTTCCGCTATAGGACCGGCTGATGACGGGCGCGTAGAGGTTCTGTCCTCCAATATCAACGTAATCCGAATCATAGGGCAGATACCGGCTCAGACCCTGCCATGCGGCACCCATTGTAAAGTCGTGCCGGATAAAGCCTGTCCGGAACTTGCCTTCCAGAATGGCCTGCACCTGATCGTACTGCGCCCAACTGCCGGGATTGGTGCTCATGTAGGTGTCGTAGTTCCCGGCCTGATCCTGCAGGGACATCCATTCCCCGCGATAGCGGCGGTAATCCATGCTGTGACTGTAATCGATGCGGGCAGTCCAGTTTTTTGTGATGTCCCAGTGCAGCCCCGTGGAAGCGAATAGTGTGTGAGACGTGAACATGCTCGCGGGAGAGGCCGTCAGGTTCTTATGACCGCTGATGGCATCGGGAAGACGGTTGCTGCCATAGGCGGACGGATCATCAATAAAGAAGTCCTGCACGCCTCCCTGGACCTTGCGGTCCTGATAAATGGCGTCGGCCGTCCACAGCAGGTTGGGTGCAAGGCGCACATCCGTGGAAAGAGACCCTGAAAACCGGGTGACGTGAGAGCCGCTGTAGGTTTCACCGTTTTCATGCGTGAGGTTGAGGCGGTATCCGACGATGTCGTTCCGGAAGAGGCGGCCGCCTGTATCAATGTGCTGGCTGCCTACGGCGCCTGAGCTGTAGCCGGCATCAAAGGAAAATGTGCGGGCGTCTGTTGGTTTCTTGGTCTGGAAGTCAATGATGCCGCCGGGCGCATTGAAGCCGTACATAAAACCGGAGGCACCCTTGAGAAGCTGTACCGCCTCGAACGATTCAAGTGGTAGCTCCACGGTCGTCATGAAGAAGGGCGTGCCGTTGATCTTGTAGCCGTTGTAATCGTCCAGCGGCACTCCGCGGACGGTGACGGAGTAGGCATTGAACGAGTAAGTGTCACCGTTCGAAATGACAGATGCGTCCTGTGAGAAGACGCGGGCGAGGGATTTGACCTGCCGCTCCTGAAGCTCGGCTGCCGTAACGGTTCTGATCGAGAACGGTGTGTCCAGAACACGTTTGGTTCCCAATGCGCCGCCATCAATGGGATGGGCATGACCACGGACTGTGAGGCTTTCATCCGCCTCATCCTGATGTCTGGTCTTCACATGTTTGGAGGGCGCATGACGCGATTTCAGCGTCTCATGACGAGTGTTGCCAGCAGTCTTATGGCTGGTCTCCGATTGTTCTTCCTGAGCTGCGGCCCATGCGACGGCAGAGGTGCCTGACATGAGAAGAGTGAAGGAAAGCACAGAGGATAAAACAGAAGAGGTGGTCGCCATAAAACTGCACCGAAGCGTAAAATGTAAAAACTACTCAAATCCTACGTTTAAAAAATAAAACATCAATATGAATCGTTGTTTGTGTGTCGTTTCGATTAAAAACTAAAAACTCCTTCTATATTAAGGGTTTTTGCCAAATCCCCTTCGGAGAATGTTTGGATTTTATGCTGCTCAGAAAAGGGCGTGCACAGTGTCTCTTTTTGGCAACATGGATCGTGCAAGGTCTTTAATAACAAAATAATATAGTGAAAATGAATGGAACCCTATTTCGGGAACGGTTCGGTCTTCCTGCGGTTATAGTCGGACGTTCCTTGGCAGATACGCCGCGGAGTACTGAGAAAGAGCGTTTCATCCGTTCAGGACGTTGGCCCCTGCGCGACCTGAAAGTGGATGGCTCACGATTGTCTAGGGAGACCCATGTTCAGACAGAATTACGTGGATTCGATGTCCACACTCCGCCACCAGTTTGACTGGCTGCCTGATCCACTTGGTTCCATTCTGCTCCTCTGCGCGGCCGCACTGATTGCACTTCTGCTGAGCCGTCTTATTACCGGGGCGCTTCCACGCCTGCCGGGTTTGCGGAAAATCCAGTTCATTCATGCGCTCATCAACCGGTTGCGGCTGAACATCAGCTATTTCCTGATGATCATTGCGGCCAGCGCGGCTTTGCCAGCAACAGAGGGTTTTTCTCCCAAGACGGAGACATTCCTCGCGCATGCTTTGGCCTGTCTGTTCATCATGAATCTGGGCTTTGGTATCATCCGGGCGTTTCGTCTGATTACGGATCAGTACCTCAACCGGATCAGTTCCCGGGAAAACGTGGATGATATCACGGTCCGCTCCCATCAGACGCAGATCCGCGTTCTGCGGCGTCTGATCGAGATTACCTTCGGGGTTCTGACTGTTGCTGCCTCTCTGATGGTTTTCAATTCCGTCCAGAAATTCGGCGTGTCGCTTTTTGCTTCCGCTGGTGCCGCATCCCTGATCGTCGGTCTGTCTGCCCGCCCCGCGTTGTCCAATCTGATTGCGGGCATCCAGATTGCCATTACGCAGCCGATCCGTATGGAAGACATGCTGATCCTGAATGGTGACTGGGCCTGGGTTGAGGAAATCAATGCGACCTATGTGGTTCTGAGAACATGGGATCGCCGTCGCTACATCGTACCGATTTCATACTTCCTGGAAAATCCATTCCAGAACTGGACTCACAGCTCCCAGTCTCTGATCGGGTCCATCTTCCTGTGGCTGGATTACCGTACGCCGGTGGATCAGGTCCGTCAGATGTTCATGGAAGAAATTGAACATTGCCCGGACTGGGATAAGGATCATTCGTCCATTGCCTGCCAGGTCGCAGATAGTAATGCGCAGGTTATTTCAATCCGCATCATTGCGGGTGCGGCGGATGCTGGAAACATGTGGAACCTGTCCTGCGATATTCGCGAGCGTATGCTGCGGCGGATCCAGTCTGAACTGCCGGAATGTCTGCCGCGCGGTCGTACGGCTGTCGTATCAGATTCTCCGTCTGAAGCACCGTGGCCTGAAAGCCTCATGTCGCCGCCCGTCAATCGTCCCGATGATGGGAGATACCGGGGACCCGATCTAAAATCTCCCGTTGTTTCGTGAAATTTCTTCCTGTTACTCTATCTGGGTTCATAAATTTCGTTTTGAGCCCCGATAGTGTGACATTTGTGCACTGGAAATCGTGTGATACATTTTGAGGAAGGAATAATTCTAGACACATTAAAAAACGTTCCTAATCTGAACTGAACACCGGATTTGATTAGGACTGCCTGAATGCGCCTCAAGTCACTTCTTCTCGCCACCACTATCGTTACGGTTCTGCATCCAGCACATCAGGCCTCTGCTGCCGTGCACAAATCGACCAAGGCCACGACGCCTGCGAAGGGAACGGTCAAAACTACAGGGAAGAAAACAGTCGTTCGTCAGGCTGCTGCTACGTCGCGTCGCCCGCATGCGGTTGATAGCAACAGCAATGAACAGATGATCGTGACGGGAACGCATGCTTTTAACCGTCGTGCACGTGATTCCACGAGCCCGATCAGTGTCCTTACGGCTGCAACACTGCGTCGTTCCGGTCAGATGAACCTTGCGGATGCCATCGTTCGCACTGACCCGTCGATCACAGTAAACGCCATGGGCAGTGATGCCGGTGCGCTGACGTCCTCGATCCGTATGCGTGGTCTGAACCCGAACGAAGTTCTGGTTCTCGTGGATGGAAAGCGGCGTCATACGACAGCCAACATCTACGCAGATGCCGGTCCTCAGCAGGGTTCAACGCCGGTCGATCTTAACATGATTCCGGCCTCTGCAATTGATCACATCGAAATCCTGCGTGATGGTGCGGCCGCCATGTATGGCTCGGACGCCATCGCAGGCGTTGTAAACATCATTCTGAAAAAGACACCGCACGGCCTGAACATGACCGCCCAGACGGGTGCAAACGCCTATAACGGCGATGGCTGGCAGTATCAGCTTGGCGCGGATGGAGGCTTCGGCTTTCTGGGTGACGGCTATGTCCACATCAGCGGACAGGTGTACCACACCGATCACATGGTCCCGAACACGACAGACGTGCGAACGGTGCCGGGAAATTCCGAATATAGTGGCTATAATGTTCCCCATAACTCCAACAAGATCCTGAGTACGCCGGAAGAAACCCGTGAAAACCTCAGCATCGAGTTCGGCAAGACGCTGACCGAAGGTGTGACGGGTTATGGCCTCATCACCTATGCTCACCGTCATTCCGAGGCGTATGAAAACTATCGTATGCCGTCTGTAGCCCCGACACTGTATCCGTATGGTTTCTCTCCGCTCGAAACCATTGAAGAGAACGATTATGCGGCGACTCTGGGTCTGAAGGGGGACAATTTCTTCGGTTTCTCCTGGGACCTCAGCTCCACTTATGGTGCGGATGAAGACGATGTCGGCAATAAGAACACCGCCAACCCGAATCTGATTGCAGCTACGGGAACGTCTCCAACGACGGTTCGCGCCGAGACCTATCGCCTGTCCCAGTGGACCAATAATCTGGATTTCCGCCGGCAGTTGAAGATCGCCGATCTTGTGCCGGTCACGGTGGCTTTCGGCGGCGAGCATCGTCTTGAAACCTACCAGATCTGGCCAGGCGAAGTTGGATCTTATGCTGATGGTGGAACGCAGGGTTATGCGGGCCTGATGCCAGAGAACGCCGGTAAGTGGAGCCGTGACGTCTGGGCTGCCTATCTTGATGGTGACTTCCATCCGCTGAAGCACTGGGATCTCGATTTTGCAGGCCGTTTTGAGCATTACACGGACGTTGGCAATACCGAGAATGGCAAGGTTTCCACACGGTACGACATCACCAAGCGCATTGCCGTTCGCGCCACGATCAGCAATGGCTTCCGTGCTCCAACCCTGCCGGAAGAAAATTTCAGCTCTCTGAATGTGTCGCCGACGGGTGCCTCCGGTCTGCTGTCCACGTCCGGTGCGGCTGGCAAGAGCCTTGGTGCGCAGCATCTGAAGCCTGAACGCTCCACCAGCGCTGAGGGCGGGATCATTCTCGAGCCTGTTGATGGGTGGCATATCTCGGCAGATGTCTATCAGATCAACATTCGTGATCGGATTTCCGGCGCTGGCTCTGTTTATGGTGATTCCGCCATCTCGGCCATTGCAATGACGGGGGCGACATTACCAACAGGTATTACGTCAGCTGATGTATCCGCCAATTACTTTGCCAATGTAGGCAGCACGCGCACCCAGGGACTGGATATCCAGTCTGACTATCTGCTGCACATGCATCAGTATGGCAACCTGGACCTGACCATGGCTCTGAATCTCAACCGGACCCGTGTCAGCCACATCAACACGAACTCGCAGGGCAATCCTTACCTCAACGAGCAGAGCATCGCGTATCTGACGTCCACCTCTCCGCGTAGCAAGATCATCCTGAACGCGTACTGGACCATTGGGAAGTGGGATGTGAACGTTCGCCAGACCCGTTATGGCGAAACCACATCCATGCTGACCCATCAGGATCAGACGCCTGCCAGCCTGACCTGCAAGGGGCAGAGCCTTCAGTATTCCAACGTTTGCTGGGGACAGTTCAAGAACACGCCGGTCTGGCTGACGGATCTTGAGGTCGGGTACCGTCTCAACCACATGTGGCACTTCGCTGTGGGCGCCAATAACATCTTCAACCAGCGTCCGCGTCGTCTGACCAAGTATCTTAACTACCTTGGAGCAAATGCCTACGACACGGATTCTTCCGGTATCGGCATCGCTGGCGGCTACTATTACGGTCGTATCAACGCCACGTTCTGATCTTTCTTCAAGACCCAGACGGAGCAGAAATGCCCGGAGGTGCCGGTTTCCCGGTGCCTCCGGGCTGTTTCGTATATTGTTGTTGAACTGGTACAATCTGGGCCATACTGCCCACCAGTCTGCTGATACCCAACGAGGATATGCCGTTCGTGAAGCTCGTCACCGCCATAATCAAACCCTTCAAGCTTGACGATGTCCGGGAGGCGTTGACGCCGCTGGGCGTACAAGGTCTGACCGTCACGGAAGTCAAAGGCTTTGGCCGCCAGAAAGGCCAGACGGAAATCTATCGTGGCGCTGAGTACCACGTCAGTTTCCTGCCGAAGCTCAAGATTGAAATCGCGGTGGCGGATTCCGTTGTGGAAGACGTGATCGAAGCAATCATGACGGCTGCTCGCACGGGCAAGATCGGTGACGGCAAGATCATGGTTTCGAACCTCGATCAGCTCATTCGTATTCGTACGGGAGAGACCGGGGAGGGCGCTCTGTGATGAAGGGCTCCTGTCTTTCACTTATGGCAGCTGCGGCTCTTCTACCCGCCTCTGCGATGGCTGCGGATGCACCGGCGGCAATTGATACGGGCGATACAGCCTGGATGCTGATCAGCACTGCTCTTGTGCTGATGATGACCGTTCCGGGTCTGGCGCTGTTCTATGGCGGCATGGTGCGCAAGAAGAACGTTCTTGCCACGCTGATCCAGTCCTTCGCTATCTGCTGCATTGCAAGTCTGGTCTGGATGGTCGCGGGTTACAGTCTGGCCTTTTCGAATGGTACGCCCTGGATTGGTGATCTCTCTCGCGCGCTCCTGAATGGTGTGGCTGCCAATTTCCACAATGGTGTGGACTCTGCGTTCACGCTGGGCGCCGGTACGGCAGCCGCCGTTCCGATGACGATCCCAGAGAGTGTCTACATGATGTTCCAGATGACGTTCGCCGTCATCACGCCAGCCCTGATTACAGGGGCTTATGCGGAACGCATGAAGTTCTCGTCCATGTGTGTCTTTACCATTCTCTGGCTGCTTGTGGTGTATGCGCCAGTGGCTCACTGGGTCTGGAGCCCGACAGGCTGGGTCGCAGGCCTCGGCGCCGTTGACTTTGCCGGGGGCACAGTCGTGCACATCAACTCCGGTGTGGCCGGTCTGGTTTGTGCGTATGTTCTGGGCAAGCGCCGCGGTATTGGGACGGATGATATGTCTCCGTTCAACCTGACTTACGCCATTATCGGTGCATCCCTGCTCTGGGTTGGCTGGTTCGGCTTCAATGCCGGGTCGGCTCTGGGTGCCAATGGGCGTGCTGGCATGGCCATGCTGACGACGCAGCTTGCCGCTGCCGCAGGTGGTGTGGCGTGGATGATCGTCGAATGGGCACGGACCGGAAAGCCAACGGCTCTCGGCATCATTTCCGGTGTTGTGGCAGGTCTTGTGGCGATTACGCCGGCAGCCGGTTTTGTCCTTCCGGGTGGCGCAGTCGTAATCGGTCTGATCGCGGGTGCGGTCTGCTTCTGGAGTGCCACATGGCTCAAGCATGCGCTGGGCTATGATGACAGTCTTGATGCGTTTGGCGTGCACGGTACGGGTGGTATTATCGGCGCTCTGCTGACAGGTGTTCTGGCTTACGGCCCGCTGTCTGCGACGGATGCCAATCCAAAAGGAACGGTTGGCAGCCTGTCGCAGCTTCTGGCTCAGGCCGAAGCTGTCTGCGTGACGATTGTCTGGTGTGTCATCATGACGTTTGTGATCCTGAAGATTCTGGATCGCGTCATGGGTCTGCGTGTTTCTGCGGAAGAGGAGCTTGAAGGCCTCGACATGACCATGCATGGTGAGCGCATCAACTGAGCGTAGTCACTGGCGTTTCCGGGCCGGAGGGCTGCGACCTTCCGGTTGACAGACAAGGATGTTTTTCATGGTTTCCAACCGTTTGCTGTCCCGCCTTTCGCTCGCCACTGTTCTGGCGGCCGGGCTTGCCTCTGTTCCCGCCCACGCCATGACGGCGAAGGAATGTCACGCCGCTTTCCAGTCCGCCAAGAAAGGCGGCACGCTGAATGGCCAGAGCTATAAGGCGTTCAAGGCTGCAAGCTGTGGTACGGAAACGGCAGAGGCTGCACCGACCGCTGCGGCTCCAGCGACAGCAACTGCTGCTCCGGCATCGGCAGCCACAGCGCCGACGACGACTGTTCCCGTCACGACGGGTAAGGCCAATCCGCCTGACTCATCCGTGGCCGGTACGAAGGCTCCGATTGCGTCCAAGAGCGCACCTGTCACGTCTGGTAACGTCGTGTTTCCGAGTGCTGTTTCTTCCCAGTATTCCAGCCTCTCTGCTGGTAAGGCGCGCATGAAGACCTGCGTAGCTCAGTACAATGCCAACAAGGCCAATGGCGGCAATGGCAACCTGAAGTGGATTCAGAAGGGCGGTGGGTACTGGTCTCAGTGCAACACCCGTCTGAAGGGGGAATAATCTTCGCCTTCCCGGATTGCAGAAGCCTCCGTTCCCAACTGGAGCGGGGGCTTTTTTTATGGCGGCTTTTTCGTGAAGGGATAACGGGGCAAAACCGGTTGCACCCATGCGGATCATGATCGACAAACGGCCAGCAGAAAACGTTATGAGAATGGCGATGACCTTATGACGGCGTTGGATCGGAACCTCTGGCCTGGCTTGTGCAGACGTCTCACTCTCATGAAATGGTTGGCCCTGTGTGTTATGGTCGGGGCATTATCAAGTGGCTCATTGCAGGCTGAAGACAGTTCCGACTGTGTCACCGCCCCGATATTGCTGCCTTTGCTGGGAGGAGAGGGGGATGCCCCTCTGATCCCGGTCACGATCAATGGTAAACGCGCGGCGATGTATGTCAGCCCGTCGTTTGACAGTATCTATGTGCGAAACGCTCAGGGCATCACATTTGCTGACAGGGATGAGCCTACCACTGTCATCATCAATGGCACCTACAAGGAACAGGCGTCGCGCTCCAGGATTGATGAACTCGTTCTCGACGAAACACCCCTGAAAAACGTGGATGTCATTCGCCTCGATACGCCAAGCGCGCAGGTCGTTGATGGGAGGCCTGTCGTAGGTGTTCTGGGACGAACGGCGCTTTCCAGCCGTGCCGTCCTGGTGGATATTCCCGAGCGGCAGTTTGCCTATCTGGATTTCAGCGACAAAGAGGCCTGCAAAGGCACGATTGACAAATTTCTGGGAAAAGAAAGCCATTCTGCTGAAATGGAAGATGACTTTACGGTTCACATCCGTATCGGGACCAGAAAGAAGCGTGTCAGTCTCGACCCGGATCTGACATACACAACGTTTCCCTCATTCTGGATGTCATCCCTGAAAGACAATTTGCAGGTCTTGGATAGCCAGAAGAAATTCACCCATTACGACAGCTTCATGAGTGTTGGGCAGGCGGCGCAGGTCAGGGACCTCTTTATGGGGGGCGCGCCAATCAGGGACGAGAAAGTTCTGTTTCAGGACGAGGTGGAGATTGGCAGCCTTGGACTGCCCTTTTTCGCTGACAAGATCATCATCTGGAGCCTTGGCCGGAACCGCCTTTATTTCGTGCAACCCGCTCATATTAAACCCATGCCCAAAGGACAGTCGCTCCACTTCTTCGCGACTCATTCCGGCAGTGTTGCTGTTCGGGACGGGCATGGGAATGTGCGGTAGGGCGTTCTTTAGTCCATCGGGAATGGTGGCTGGCCATTCGATGCTGTCACACCGCCATCAACGGGCATGATGAGGCCAGTAATATAGGCTGCATCGTCGCTGGCCAGGAACGTGATGGCTGCTGCCATGTCTTCCGGTTCCCCAAGTCGCTGGAGCGGGATCCGGTCTTCGACACTTTTGACAAAGGCCGGGTTTTTCAAGGCATCAGCTGTCATGGCGGTCCGTGTCACGGATGGGCAAATGGCGTTGACGCGCACACCGTCCTTTCCATGATCCATTGCCAGAACGCGTGTCAGATTAACGACGCCCCCCTTGGCGACATCATAATAAGCTGTGTTCCAGTCGCCCCTCATGCCTGAAACGGAAGCTGTATTGACGATATTGCCTTTGCTTTCGATGAGGAGTGGCAGAAAGGTGCGGCTGACATTCAGCGTGCCGGTCAGTGTTGTGGCGCAGACGGTTTGCCAGGCCGACAGATCACCATCCAGAACAGTCCCCATGGTGGTGACACCCGCATTGTTCACCAGAATATCCAGTGTTCCAAAGGTCTGCTTTGTGAAAGCAAGAAGTGCCTCGACCTGGTCGGGTTGTGAGATATCCGTCAGGGATGCCTTGGCTTTTGTTGAATCAAGGGATGCCATGACAGTCTTGAGCTTGGCGTCATCCCGGTCGACCAGAAGGACATGGGCGCCTTCTTCAAGAAACCGCAGAGCTGTTGCATGCCCGATCCCGGACGCTGCGCCCGTTACAAGAACCTTCCGGCCAATGAAACGTGATAATCCGTGGAGTGCCATGAATAATGTCCTTTTGTTGCTAGGACATTAAGGTGTCAGTGCGTGCAGGGTTGCTTGAATAAGGACAGCGGGATGAGCGATCTCTCAAAGCTGAAGAATGTGGGTAAGGCGGCTCTGGCGGATTTCGCAGTTCTGGGAATTGCGTCAACGGCGCAACTGGCTGCGTGCGAACCCGATGATCTCTATGTGAAACTCTGCGCGCTGACGGGGCAGCGGCATGATCCCTGCGTCCACGACGTTTTTGCTGCGACCATCCATCAGGCCCGTACCGGAAAAGCCTTGAATTGGTGGGCTTTCACGTCTGCCCGGAAGGAACGCATGAAAGCCGGGACGTTCTGTAAAGTCTAACGAACGAAAATCTGGCTCGTCGCGTAGGACAGCCAGATGTCATGCTTGGCGAACCAGTCTGATCCCAGAAGCATATCCGTCTGATCGTGGACCGGGGCTACGGTCAGAACCGGGTTTTCCCACACCGTGCCGCCCATGGAAAAGCGTTTGAAGCGGTGCCAGTGATAGCGGCGCTCATGCAGGTCTACCCCGGCTGTTGTACCGCCGGGATCAAGAGCAAGAAGTTCATCCGTCAGACCCAACCGATAAGCGAAATCCGTACTGACGATATGCGAGCGAGCCCCACTATCCAGCAAGGCGGTTCCGCGAGCACCGTCCAGTGTGAATGTGACCATCATACGTCCATCAATGACGCGGGCAGGCACGGTGCTCCATTGGCCTTTCCATAAGGGTGCAAGCTGGCAGTCTGGCGAATTGGGCAGAATTTTCCAGAACACGAGCCGCTGGTGAGGGACGTCGAATTCCAGATCGTATCCATCCAGCACATCCGCTCCTAGTAGTCCCAGAATGGGCGGATGAATCATTGGCGAGCCAGGCAATGACCCGACGGGCATGGAGCCTGCTCCCAGTGAAAGTCGCCCGAGGCGCAGGTCGGTGATCCGAATGTTCGGAACAAGCCGCGGCGCACCGTTCGGTCCCTGCATGACAGTATGGCGATCCGGGTCCTGCGGGAGATGGAGGGCGGCAATGCCCTGAGGCGTCATCAGACTGCCTTGCGACCCTGTATCCACGATCATGGATGCGGCCTGCCCGTTGATCTGGACGGGAACGCTCAGGTATCCGCCATCATCATGCAAGGGGAGGACTGTAGCTTGCTCCATACGACAGGCACTTGCTTCAGCGCGTCCAGTCAGAGCCAGGAGGGCCGTCAGTACACCCCCGATCAGTCGTTTCATTCCTGCTCCGCCCGTGGATGTGCCTTGCGCCAGACGTCCAGCAGGTGCTTTCCGTCCGCCAGCGTATAGGCCTGGGTGGTGGAAAGACTGGCGTGGCCCATGAGTTCCTGAATGGCACGCAAATCTGCGCCACCTTCCATCAGATGAGTGGCAAAGGAGTGGCGCAACGCATGGGGGGTAGCGGAATCCGGTAATCCTTCCCCTTTGCGCCATTCCCGCATGGCACGTTGCGCCACGCCGGGGTTCAGCCGGCCACCGCGTGTACCGCAGAACAATGGAGCGTCGGGGGAGGGGGACGGATGGGCAGCTTTCCACGTTTCCAACGCTTCGCGCACGGCAGGAAGGAGAGGAACGAGGCGTTCTTTCCCACCCTTACCGACAACCCGAAGCATGTTCTCGCCTGCGTTTGAAAGATCCCGCACATCTAAAGCGAGAGCTTCGCCAATGCGTAACCCGGTGCCGTAGAGCAGCGTGAAAAGTGCTTTGTCCCGGAGCGCAGCGGCGCTTGTATAAGCGTCGTCGGAAATCCCTTCGGGGGCGGCAAGGGCCTGTTCCTGCCCAAGGGGGCGGGGAAGGCGCTTTTTCAGGCGCGGTGTGGCCAGAAGCCCGGGAGCTGGGTTCGACACATCAAACCGGACGGCCAGATAACGGTAGAAGGACCGCAAAGCCGACACCCGGCGCGCTCGGGACCGCGCACGGGAGTCTGCATTGGTGGCGCGGCGTGTGGGTTTTTCGCTGCGGGCGGTTTCATGGGCCAGCCAGGCGCGCAAATCGGCCAGAGACAGTTTTGCGAGGGATGCCAGATCAACGTCCCCCCCCAGATGCTGCTCGAAAAAGGCCAGCGCCAGAACAATATCGTGCCGGTAGGCCTCGACCGTTCGCAGGCTGGAGCGCCGTTCATGGGTCAGCCATTCGGTCCAGTCGCGCAATGCGTCATGGGCCATCATGGCATTTCGGGCTCAGGGAGGTTAGACACAGGCATGGCATCCAGCAGCCTACCCAAGCCTGACCTCTGGCGAAAGCCACCCCCCACCGGAACACGCGTTTCGGTGCTCGTTCCGCTGCCTTTTCCGGGGCCGCTGGACTATCTGGCATCTATGCCGCTTCAACCGGGCGATCTGGTCGCGGTGCCGTTGGGAAAGCGGGATATTGTTGGGTGCGTCTGGGATACAACCACCACGGTTCCCGCTGATTTTGCGACGGCACCAGGGCGGGAAGTTCCGCTATCGCGTTTGCGTCCGGTGGTTGAAAAGCTGGATGTACGCCCTTTGCCGGGCAGCCTGCGGCGGTTCATTGACTGGGTGGCGGCCTATACGCTGACGCCGCCTGGGTTGGTGCTGGCTATGGCGACCCGTATTCATCTGAAGGACGCGCCTAAGCCGTCGCTCGGTTGGGTTCGGACTGAGACGCCCGAAGATGGTCTGCGTGTGACGCCCGCCCGCCGCGCCGTTCTCGATGTAGCGTCCAGCACGGCGATGATGACATCCGATCTTGTCGCAGCCAGTGGAGCCAGTGCTGCCGTCATCCGAGGTCTTGCGGCGGCTGGTCTTCTGCGGGAGGCCGTGATTTCGGTGGCCGCACCTTTCGCCACGCCGGACCCAAACCATGGCGCGCCGCAACTGTCTGAAGAGCAGGCCGAGGTTGCACAGCAGCTTTGCCGTCCTGTGAAAGAGCAGCGGTTTGACGTGACCCTGCTTGAGGGCGTGACGGGGTCTGGCAAAACGGAAGTGTATTTCGAGGCTGTGGCGGCCTGTCTGGCTCAAAGAAAGCAGGTTCTGGTCCTGCTGCCGGAAATTGCCCTGTCAGCGCAGTGGACGGATCGTTTCATCCGCCGGTTTGGGGCCGAGCCGGCTGTCTGGCATTCCGATCTTGGGACTAAACGCCGCCGTGAAACATGGCGTGCTGTTGCTGACGGCACGGCCCGTGTTGTCGTCGGTGCACGATCGGCGCTGTTTCTGCCGTTTGAAGATCTGGGCCTTGTCGTAGTGGACGAGGAGCATGAGAGCGCCTTCAAGCAGGAAGAGGGCGTCATGTATCATGGGCGGGATATGGCGGTCGTCCGCGCCCGTCTTGCCAATGCTCCCGCCATTCTTGTTTCTGCCACGCCGTCACTTGAGACTTTGGCGAATGTGGAGAGCGGCCGGTACCATCATGAACTTCTGACTGCCCGTCATGGTGGGGCGACAATGCCGGAAGTCTCTCTGGTGGATATGCGGTCTGACCCGCCAGAGCGGGGGCTGTTCCTGTCTCCGGTGCTCTGTAATGCCATTGATAAGACGCTGAAGAACGGGGAGCAGGCGATGCTGTTCCTCAATCGCCGTGGCTACGCACCGCTGACGCTCTGTCGCGCCTGCGGGCATCGGATGCAGTGCCCCAACTGCTCCACCTGGCTGGTGGAGCATCGCGCGCGCGGTATCCTGACTTGCCATCATTGCGGCCATACCGAGAGTATTCCGTCAGACTGTCCGCAATGCCACGCCGAGCACTCGCTGGTGCCGATTGGGCCGGGGATCGAGCGTATTACAGAAGAGGCGAAGCTGCGTTTTCCGGAGGCGAAGATCCTTGTCATGTCTTCGGACACGCTCGGGTCTCCGGCTGCAACGGCGGAGGCTGTGCGGAAGATCACGGATGGCGAGGTCAATCTCATCATCGGAACCCAGATCGTCGCCAAAGGCTGGCATTTCCCCAAGCTGACGCTCGTAGGTGTGGTGGATGCCGATCTGGGACTGGGCGGCGGTGACCTTCGGGCAGCGGAACGCACGGTTCAGCTTTTGCATCAGGTCGCGGGTCGTGCGGGGCGTGCGGAACGGCCGGGTCGTGTGCTGCTTCAGAGTTATGTGGGTGAGCATCCGGTCATGACGGCGCTCGTCTCCAACGATTTCCAGACCTTCATGGAGCAGGAAGCGGAGCAGAGATGTCCGTCTTTCTGGCCCCCTTATGGGCGGCTGGCGGCGTTGATTGTCAGTGCGGCGACAGCAGATGCGGCGGATGCGCTGGCAAAGGAAATTGCGTTTGCGGCACCGGAACGGGAAGGGGTTCAGGTTCTAGGCCCGGCACCTGCCCCGCTGGCTGTTCTGCGAGGGCGGCATCGGCGGAGGTTATTGCTGCGGACCATGAAGGGGATCGCAGTGCAGCCGATCCTTCGGGACTGGCTGAAAGACATCAAGCCTAGAGGAAGCGCGAAAATCGACGTCGATATCGATCCGATTTCGTTTCTTTGAAAAAAGAAAAGGCCAGAACCGTGTTGCAGGATCTGGCCTTTTTCGATTTAGCCCTTCCGGTTGCGGAAGAACTGGATGGTCGCGGCAACGACGGAAATCACGGCCAGAGCCTGCTGGAAGTAGGGGCGGAAACGCTTCGGGCCAATGGTTGCCATGGCTGTCATGCCAGCAAGGCCGATTTCGCGGGCGCGCCCTGCATGCTTGCAACAGGCTTTCATCTTGCTGCAACAGCTTTGCTTCGTGGGCACCTGTTCAACGGGAACGGTCTTGGTCTTCATGAAAATCCTCCTGAATAGAGTGAATCAGGGAATGAACGCTGACGAATACAAGAGGTTGTTTCCGTCAGTCTTCCTGTCCGTCTTTCTCTTTCTGAAGGATCTTGAGCTGCTTGTCTGCATCAGGTGTGTGCGGATCAAGTTGCATCATCTGCTTGTAGGCTTTTAGGGCAGCGTCTGGCTCATGCCGGTCGCGCTCAGTCTCGGCCAGCATCGCCCATGCTGTTGCATCTCCCGGATCGGCTTGAATCGCGACGCCCAGATCGGAAATTGCCCCGTTATTGTCACCTGCGGCTGCACGGATGGCGGCACGGTAACGGCGTAGAACGGGTTGATCGGGCTGAATGGCGATGGCGGATGTCAGATCGTCTTCGGCAGTCTGGAACTCATGCTTGCCTAGAGCCTCCTGCGAATCGGTCAGGAGCATCCGCACGGCTCCTGTAAGGCTGCGGTTCCGCAATGTCTCAGCCTGATCGGCGAGTTTGCGCGCATCTTTGTCGTTTCCAGCCAGAGCGAGAGCCTTTTCCGCTTCGGCAAGCCGTTCCTGAACGGCCTTGTGGTGCGGATGTGTCTTGCTGGAATCGATTTTCGCGGGGGACGGGGAGGCAGTCTGGCCTGCGGGTGCCGGGGCGGCAGGCACAGGGGCGGCAGAGGCAGAAAATACCGAAGTACAAAGCAGAACGGCGCCAGCCATCAGCCAGCGCCGTCCAGTTGTCATCCGGCGGATCAAGGCAATTAGCCCTGACGTGCCTTCATGCGCGGGTTCTTCTTGTTGATGATGTAAACGCGTCCACGACGGCGGACAACGCGGCAGTCCTTGTCGCGGACCTTTGCGGACTTCAGGCTGTTGCGGATCTTCATGATGTTTCCAGGCTCTCGACTGTGTGGCCCAAGACGGACCGGATAGCGGGCCGGAACGCCCGCAAAAGGATGGCCCCGCTTACCGATGGTCCGCCAGTGAGTCAAGGACAACTGCGTCCCACAGCGCGGAAAAGCTGTGGCAACGGGTTCTGCAACGGTGTGTGACGACCCTGTCAGAAGGCTTGTCCGGAGAATATTTTCCCCTAATCATGCCGTCATGATCAAGCGTCGCTTTGTGGCCACCCTGCTTCTGGCCGTCCCGCTCTCCTTTCCAGTCCTGGCTCATGCTGCGGACGGAGGGGCCAAAACCAATGATGACGATCCGTCGATCAACGCTCTGGGGATCGGGGTAAACCAGATTCTCAAGGTCCTGCAGGTTCATCCTGATTCCGCCAGCGATTCCTGCATTGGCGCGCTTAAGGAGATGCACGCGGCGCAGGATCAGCTGAGCAAGGAAGAAGGACACGAAAACAATCAGGATGTCGATGTGGCACGGGACGTCACGGCCTCCACCATGGAAGATGTCACGACGATCTGTGGGACAGATGCCCGTACTTTGTGTCGCGAGTCCGCTGGCGAGAATCCGACACTCGCCGCTGCCTGTCACGCTCTTCCGCATGAAGAAGACTGAAACGGCTGAGCATCACAACACGGCGATAAATTCCGTCAAATCATGTCATCGGCATTCAGGGGCTAACCATCGTATTGCGGGAGGAGTAGGGTTTTCAGTCTAAGTTGATGACTGGAACTGTAGACTGCTCCGGAATGACCCGTTTGCCTGGCAGGGATAGCCTTTCTTGACCGCCGCATTACAGTCGGTCTTCCGTCCGGGATGGATCCAGTTCAGCCTCAGAACATGGATTGCACTTGTCGTGGCCCTGGCCACGGCTTTCTGGGCTCAGGTCGATACGCCTGCGGGTGCGGGCGTGACGGTCATGATTCTTGCCCAGCCTCTGCGCGGGCAGGCGCTCTCCAAAGCACTCTATCGCTTCCTTGGGACGCTTCTGGGAGTTGGTGTCTCCATCCTCCTGATTTCCATGTTCAGTCAGGATCGGGGGCTTTTCCTGGGGGGAGTGGCTCTGTGGATGGCCGGATGTGCCTTTGTGGGGACGCTGGAGCGGGATTTCCGGGCCTATGGTGCTCTCCTGGCTGGCTACATGGTGGCATTGGTCGCCGTCGCCAGCGTTGATGCACCTCAGAACATCTATCATGTCAGTGTGGCGCGTGCCTCAACCGTTGCCATTGGCGTGGCGTCCGTCGCGGTCGTCAATCTCCTGTCTGCCTCTCCGCAGGCCTGGCGCAACCTGGCCAAGGGGCTTCAGAATCTTGGCCAGAGAATCCGTGGGCTGAGTCACGCTGCCATTATGGGAGATCCGCCGCCCTCTGCTCAGGGTACGACGGCGCTGGCGTCTGAAATCCTGTCCCTGATGACGCAGATCTCCTACGCGCGGACGGAACTGGACCGAAGCCGTCTGCGCATGGCGGGTGCCAAGCTCAGTATCATTGGCATGCTGACGGTTCTGACCTGTAGCCGCGCCATTTCCATCCTGCTGAAAGAAGGCGGGGTAACGGATATTCTGGTCCGTTATGTGCGCCAGTGGCACGAGCGGGTTGAAGACGGCACGAACCGTCAGGAAACCATGGGCACCATCCTGTCCAATATCCGGAAGGAAGATCCGGAGTATTTCCCGACCCCGCGCGATGCCTGGTTTCTGGAACGTGCCGCAACGCTGTTGAGTAACCGGCTTCATATTCGCACAGGCATCAGTACGCTGATGAAAGCGACTCCCGCCGGGGAAGCGCTCAAGCTGGCAAAGCTCTCAAATAATCCGGACTATATTACGGCCTTCATCAACAGCATGCGTGTGCTGATCGGGTTCAGTTTTATTGCTGCTTTCTGCATCGGGACGGGACAGCCTGCATCTGCGACAGCACTTTCGCAAAGTGCTCTAGTTCTTGTCCTTGCGTCCTCTTCACTGGACACGGCCGTTTTCGGTAAGGGTGCGATGATCGGGACGCCGCTTGGAATTCTGGCCGCAGGTTTTCTGTCTTTCTGGGTTCTGCCTTACGTTTATACCCTTCAGGGGCTGGCGTTTGTTCTGCTCCCCCAGACCGTGATTGCCTGTCTGCTGCTCATGAACCCGAAAACTGCGGCAATCGGTTTTCATTACGGTGCATTCTTTCTGGTCTTTGTCGGGCTGGGCAATCATCACAGTTACGATCCGTCTGCGTTCCTTGAACGAAACACCTTCTATTTCCTGTCAGCGGTTCTGTCTTTCATCCTGCTGGTTCTGTTGTGGCCGCCGACGGCCCGGCGCCATCGCTTCCGCATTGCGGTTGCGATTTCGTCAGATCTGGAATCTCAGTTGGGTGGTCACGGGGAGGCTATGGGGCCGGCCCTTCTGAGCAGGAAGTACGACCGCCTCAGTCAGCTTCTGCTCTGGACGAGGCGTCTTCCCAAAGGGGGAACGGCCTCCGAGCATGTTTTCGAACGTCTTGTGGCGCTGGAGGATCTGTCCAGCACGATTGCGCGTGTGCGACTGTATCTTGATCAGGCTGCGCGGATGCCGTCCCTCAGGCACCTGGTTCGTCCGGCCCGGAAGGCTCTTGCGCGGGACAGTCTGGCGCTTCTGGAAAGCGAGTTGGCCGACATGACGCAGGAATTTCTTGATCGGCTGCGTCTTGGCGCGCCCAGTGAAGAGCTTCTGATCCTCAACTGTGTGGGCGGCCTGGAAGCCGTGCGCGTCATGCTCCTGCGGAACCGGACGGCTGTTCATCATTATGGAATAGGACGCAAACGATGGTGATGAGACAGGTCGTAGACCTCGGCGGTCTGCTCGTATCCGCATTTGTCGTCAATCTGGCGCTATCGCTTCTGACGCTGGCCATTCTTCGCTGGCTTATGGGCTGGTTCGATCTCTGGCGTTTCGTCTGGGACCCGCCACTGGCCCAGTTCGGTATCCTTACCTGCCTTCTCGGGCTTTACACCCTGATCCTCTGATACAAGGCCGCTCCACGTGCTTTCCAGTGCCCATCGTCTGATCCGCCTGACCATTACCATTTCCATCCTCGTGGTGGCTGCTGTCGTGGTGGTGATCCTCTGGGATTACTATACGGCCTCTCCCTGGACTCGGAACGGACAGGTGCGCGTCCAGGTCGCCAATATCGCACCGCGTGTCTCGGGCCAGATCCTGCATGTGAACGTGCAGGACAACCAGCCTGTTCACCGGGGAGACGTCCTGTACGAAATTGATCCATTCGACTTTCAGGTGGCCGTGGACGCGGCCAAGGCCAAAGTTGCTGAACGCAAGGCCGACATGGAGTTCAAGGAAGTTCAGGCAGAGTGGCGTAAAGCCATTCCTGGTGTGGCAGTGTCACAGGAAGAGAAGAAGCAGTATGTTGCCCTCGCGCAGCAGGCGGCGGCGCAATATGCCTCCGCGCAGGCAGATCTGCGTCAGGCGACAATCAATCTTGATCGTACAAAGGTCCGCAGCTCGCTGGATGGCATTGTGACCAATCTGATCATGTGCCCCGGTGATTTCGCGACAGCAGGCGTCGTGAACATGCATGTGATCGACACGAGCTCATACTGGATTGACGGGTACTTTGAGGAAACCAAGGTTCATGATCTGGATGAAGGCGATCTCGTCCGCATGGATCTGATGGGCTACCATGACCCGCTTTTCGGCCATATCGAGAGTATTACCCGGGGTATTGCCAGCAACAATGCCCTTGTGAACGAGCAGGGACTGCCGACGGTCGATCCGGTTTATACATGGGTGCGCCTGGCGCAGCGTATCCCCGTGCGTGTGAAGATCGACAAGGTCCCGGATGACCTCACACTTGCGGCTGGAATGACCGCGACGGTGACGGTGGTGTCTGAGTCCGGAAACCGAAGGCACCGTTCGACACAGGATGCGTTCCAGCATTTCGGGGACGATGTCCGCCATCTTTTTGGTCATAAGTGACGGATTGTCTTGCGATTTTCACAATCCATTTCTTCTTTCAGCCGTTAGCATGTCTCGCACTTGAAAACGGGGCTTCTGTCAGTCTGCCCTGATTCTGCTAACTGAGAAGGAAGAACTGTGCGCGCATCCCTTTCCTGCCGAACACTGGGTTTCGTCCTGGGTGGGCTGTGTCTTGTCGCAGCATCCTCAACGGCTGAAGCCGCATCTACGGACAAGGCCCGCAAAGCCGGAACACTTGTCAGTTCGGGGCCTCTGGCAGATGCGCTGAGCCTGCCCGATGCGGGAAAGTCGCTGCGGATCACCTACCTTTCGACTGATGGTGTGACGGGCAGAGGGCTCGTGCCGGTGACGGCCGAGGTGATCGTGCCGCCTGGCGAAGCACCCGCCGGTGGCTGGCCCATTGTCGCCTGGGCGCACGGAACTGTTGGGAATGATGACAGTTGCGCGCCGTCTCTGAACCCATATAGCGCCCGGAATACCCGTTATCTGTCTGAGTGGATGAAGCGTGGTTTTGCGATTGTCGCGACAGACTATCAAGGACTGGGAACGCCGGGCGTTCATCCGTATCTGAGCACGCGGGCGGAGGCGTACAGTGTTCTGGATTCTGTTCGGGCTGCCCTGAAGTCTGTTCCGGGTTTGCAGAACAAGATCATGATCGTTGGCCAGTCGCAGGGTGGTGGCGCAGCGTTTGCATCGGCTGCATTTGCACCGGCCTATGCGCCGGATCTCAACATCCGTGGAACTGTTGCAACGGGTATCCCGTATCTGACGCCGGAAATCCTGTCGGCCATGCTTGCGGAAGCGGGCAAGGCGCAGGGCTATAGTCCGCTTGTGGCTTATACCCTACTGATCGGATCGTCCTACGCTGGCCTGAACCCGCATTTCCGTCCGGAAGAGGCGTTTACGCCCAAGGCCATGCCAGCTTTTAAGGCGGCAGAAACGTCATGCCTGACTGGTCTGTCTGATCTGGCAGAGAAAGATGGCCTGACGCTGGCAAATGCGCTTCAGCCGACCTATGCCAAGGCTATGTCCCCGGCGATGAAGGGCATGATGTATCCGACCCTGAAGTTGGCACAGCCTCTCTTCGTCGGCACGGGAACCGCTGATGAAGACGTCCCGGTGCAGTTGCAGGTTGGTCTGGTCAAGGCAGCCTGTGCGGCTGGAACTGTGGTGCAGGCGCATTTGTACAAGGGGCTGGATCATTCCCAGACAGTGAACGCGTCCCTGCCGGACTCAGCAGCCTTTACCAAGGCGGTCATGGCGGGTGAGCCTGTGACGCCGCAGTGCACGCCAATCCCACAATAATGTCTTTAGCCCCGGATGTTCGCCATCCGGGGTTTTTCATGCGTCCGACATGAAGCGGACAATCGCCTCTGCGGCACGCTGTGATGCGCCCAGCAGGGGCTCTCCAAACGTTCCCCGAAACAGCTTTTCCTGAGCGGGCCTGTAGAGCGCATGGCGTTCCTGCGCCTGTGCCACGGCCGTCATGATGTCTGCTGGGTCATCCACAACATCGCCTAACGTCCAGTGCAGGAAATAGAGATCATCCCGCCACGGAATACGACGCGGGTTCAGAAAGATGCACGGACGGGGAATCGCCAGAAACTCGTAAACCTGACTGCTGACATCCCCGATATAGAGAGCGGCCTGCGACGTGTAGGTCATGTCGAGCATGGCATCTGAGCCAGTATCGACCAGAACATCCGCGCTCTGCTGCCGCTTGAGCTGACGTTCCCGGATGCCGAAACCCTTGTGGAACATCTTGATATGCGGGGCCACAACCAGATTGTAGTCGGTCTGCGCCTTGAAGCCCTTGATGAGAGGGGTCATGCAGGCCGGTGCCGATGTTAGCGCACGCTGATAATGCGGGTTGTAGAGCGCGAATGGTCGGCCATCCGGGAATGAGATGGCGTTCTCTTTGCGAATAGCTTCGAACACGTCGAACTTTGGGTATCCCACGATACGAGACACGCCCGTCTGGAACAGGCCCTTGTCCCGGAAATACGTCTCCACCTTCGGGCCCGGAACCAGCGTCAGATCAAACTCTCGTACGAGGTGTTCGTCATTGACGTATCTGTCGCCCGCGCCGTGCATCAGAAGGACCAGTTTCGGCCCCTTCAGCCCCATTTCTTTCAGAACACCGGCCGTATATTCCGTCGCGACCACTACGTCATACCGGTTCAGTTCAGCCACGTTTTCACGCAGAACCAGCAGTCGTTCCTGATCGAGACGTCGGGCCTTCTTCAGCACTTTTGCTTTCCATGATTTGGGAAAGGGCTTGACCGGAAGGGCAGGAACGCCAAGGGCGCGACGGATACGGGTCAGATGAGTCACGGTCTCGGGGAAGCTGTAGTATTCCGTGACCTCACATCCGGGAATGGCGGCCAGAGCGCTGGCGACAGAGGCGGTGTGATAGCACTGATACGGTTCGGCAATGTAAATGAAGGCGATGTTCATGGTCGTCTGTTGCGTCCTGACGTCACCGCGACCTGCGGCTTATGCCCGGAATGACGTGTGCGGAAAGCGGAAGTCAGACCGGGTGCGAATGCCAGTGAAGCGCTTCACTGGCATAAGATATGGCCTCGTTCATAATCCTCACCCCCTGACTGTCAAGGAATCGGGCCAGAGGCGAAGATATGGCTTCTGGCATGGACACCCGGGGGCCTTTGTGGTCAGAAAGCCCGCATGTCCGCCGAACACTCCGTTTTCAGATCCATCTTCCGAAATGTCAGTGTTCTCACCGTCGGCCGGGTCGTCAACGCGCTGTGCAGCTTCGTCTACATTGCGTTTACGGTACGGGCGCTGGGTCTGTCTGACTTCGGACTGCTGATCCTTATCCATTCCCTGGCCTCTACGGGGTCTGTGTTGTCGCGCATGCAGTCATGGCAGACGCTGATCCGGTTTGGCAGTGACGCGTTTACGAAGAACGATACGGACCTACTGCGGAAAGTGGTCCATTTCTGCATTCGGCTGGATACGCTGTCCGCGGCTTTTGCCATTCTGTTCGGGCTGATTGCCGTGCAGGTCTATGGCGTGACGGCGCAGTGGTCCCGGCATGTGCGGTTTCTGGCGGATCTGTACGTGATTGTGAGTCCGCTCATGTATTCGGGCTGGGCGAATGGCATCCTGCGGATGGCGGGGAAATTCCATCTGGTCCCCATCATCGACACCTGTGCAGCGGTTGTGAAAACGCTTGGTGTTCTGCTGGGATATGTCCTGCATCTGAAGCTGGGATATTTCCTTGCGATGTGGGCGCTCGCCATCATCATCGACTACGGATTTTACTTCTATTACGCGATGGACATTCTGCGGAAGAAGTTCCGGTTCCGCTATTTTCAGGCCTATCGAAGCTGGCGCTGGCAAATTCCCGGGATGTGGCAGTTTACCCGTGCGGCCAGTGTGAACCAGACGCTCGGCAATATTTCCGGGCATGTGGCGACGCTTCTGGTGGGGAATGGCCTTGGTCCGGCGGAGGCTGCTGTTTTCCGCGTCTGCCGTCAGATCGCAGACGGGATCGTCACACCTGCCCAGCTCATCTCGCCGGTGCTGTACCCGGAACTGGTCAAGATGCGGGACAAGCAGGACTGGAAGGGCCTCAAGCGCGTCACATGGAAAATGTTTGGCGTTCTGACGGCTCTGTCCCTGTTGCTTCTGCTGCTGTCGGCAGTGTTTGGCTCAAAGATTTTCAGGCTGATGTTGCATGTCCATGTGCATCACACATCGCTCTATATTTCCATCATGCTGATGGCAGCGGTTTTCAGTCTGCTCGTCATTCCGCTGGAGCCGCTGCTGATCGTCGTGGGGCACGTGAAGTTCCTGATGACCAGTCGTACGGCCATCATGGCGATCTATTTCCCGGCCCTTTACGTGCTCACCATGCAGTTCGGGCTGGCTGGTGCCTGCCTGACAACAGCAGCCTGCAACGCGGCCATTTTGCTGTCACGGTTTGCGGGTGTCTGGATATTCGGGGGGCGGATCGGGAAACCGAAGCCTGAGTGAAGTCTGGCCCATGTTTTGGAATGGGCCAGACCGTCATCTGTTAGCGCAAAGGCGCGCGGTCCATGGCCCAAATGGCAAAGGCCTGCACCAATGCGACTTCTTCCAGCCGCTTGAAGCGCACTGATGATCCGCCATGGCCTGCGTCCATGTTGATGCGGCACAGGAACGGGCCGCCTGAGGCGACTTCACGCAGCTTGGCAATCCATTTCGCGGGCTCCCAATACGTGACACGCGGGTCGGACAGGCCGCCCATGGCAAGAATAGGTGGGTAAGGGCGTGCCTGAATGTTGTCGTACGGTGAATAGCTGGCGATGAGGTCGTAGGCGTCCTCGTCTTCCAGTGGATTTCCCCATTCCGGCCATTCCGGCGGTGTGAGGGGAAGAGACGTGTCGGACATGGTGTTGAGTATGTCCACGAACGGCACCTGCGCAGCAATCCCGGCAAAAAGATCCGGTGCCATATTGGCGACAGCGCCCATCAGCAGACCGCCTGCAGAACCACCATGGGCGACGATGCGCCCTGCGGAGCCGTAGCCTTCTTTCACGAGATAGTTGGCGGAAGCGATGAAGTCCGTGAAGGTGTTGGGCTTGGCTTTGCCACGCCCCTGCAGGAACCAGTTCCAGCCCTTTTCCGAGCCGCCACGAATGTGGGCGATGGCATAAACCCAGCCACGATCCACAAGGCTGAAGACCGTCGTGGAGAAGCTGGCGTCCATGGCAATGCCGTATGAGCCGTAACCGTAAAGCAGCAGGGGCGCGGACCCATCCAGAACTTGTCCCTTGCGCATCAGGACGGTCACGGGAACCTGCTCTCCGTCTGGGGCCGTCGCGAACAGGCGACGTGTCTCGTATTTTTCCGGATCATGCCCGGAGGGGACGTCACGAACCTTCTGGAGCGTGCGTTCTCCGGTTGCCAGATCGTAGTCATACCAGTGTGCCGGGGTCGTCGGAGACTGATAGACGTAGCGCAGGACGGAGCCTTCATATTCCAGAACGCCCTGAAGCGTCAGATCGTAAGCCGGTTCATCCATGCCAATGGTCACGGCCTGACAGCGAACGTCCCCGCTGACGCCAGCCTTTACCACGCGAATATGAACGTTGCCGTCCTTCCGCTCTGACCAGGCCAGATAGTTGCGGGACGCAGTCGCACCCAGAATATAGTGCCCTTCCAGATACGGCACGAACGGTGCCCAGTTCTCCCGTCCGGTGGCCGTGTCAGGCGTCTGCATGAGCTGGAAGTCGACAGCACCGCCGGCATTGGTGAGGATGATGAAACGGTCATTCCAATGCGTGAAGGAATAACGTTCGCCACGGATCAGGGGAGCGGCCACGACTGGCAGGGCGGTCGGATCAGAAGCTGGAATCAGCAGCGTCTCGTTCGTGTCGTGGTCGCCGCGTTCGATGACAATCCACTTGCGGGACGCGCTCGTACCGATGCTCAGGAAGAAGCCGGGGTCGGTTTCGTCAAAGACCAGAACATCTTCGCCACCCGTCAGCGGACGGCGGTAGATCCGGGATGGGCGGCCGTTGTCGTCCCGGAAGATCCAGAACAGCCACGCGCTGTCTGGCGAAATGGCGAAGCTGCCAGTCGTGCTTTCAACTGGTTCAGCGCAAAGCTCACCACTCTCCAGATCCTTGACCTGAATACGATAGACTTCTGATCCCTGCACGTCTTCTGAATACACGAAATAGCGATGATTGGCGGAGTGTGCCGTTCCGCCGAGGGCGTAGTAATCGAACTGTTTGGCGCGCGCATCCACATCCAGCAGAACCTGCTCAGCCCCGCCTTCACGTGGGCGGCGTGCCCGAAGGGGGTGCTGGGCGCCGTCTTCAAAGCGGCTGTAATATGCCCAAGGCCCATCCGGAACAGGTACGGATTCTTCAGCCGGCGGGATACGGCCGATCATTTCCTGCAGAAGCTCTTTGCGAAGTGGCTCCATACTGACCAGAACGCTCTCGGCGTAAGCGTTTTCTGCTTTCAGGTACTCGGTAATGTCCGGGCGCAGGACAGAAGGGTCACGCAGAACCTGCTGCCAGTTCTCGTCCTTCATCCAGGCGTAGGAATCGATGCGGGTCCGGCCAAGCTGCGTGGTCGAAACGGGTTCCTGTTTTGGAACGGGCGGAACAGGGAGGGGATGCTGGGTCTCTGACATGATCGAAACCTTGGCGCAGAAACGCAGGCGACTCAATCCACGTGGACAGGCGCGGCCAACTGATGCGGATTCCGGAGTGTAAGATCAGTAAAAATAATTGGAAAAGAAACTGGAAGGCTGTTCAGGTGTTTTTCATGCAACGGCGGGTGACCTCTCAGGACGGAGCATGTCTCTGAAATGTCCGCTCACAGTAGCCGTCATGTAATCATATCGAACATGGAAAGACTCCATCCATGAATACCAATAAGTATTTTGCCGCTTTCGCTGCCCTTGGCCTTGCTTTCTCTGGCGCCGCTGTCGCCCAGACTGCACCACAGCCGGGTCAGCCGATTGTTCCTCCGGGAACTCAGGCCGTTATCACGCCAAACCACGTGCAAGCCGTTGGTGGCATCAATGGTGTTGCAACAGCTGCAACGCCAGGTACGCTGGGTGACAATGGCATGCCTTCCATTGACAATGCACAGGCGGGCAACGTGGCAGGTCTGACGTCTTATTGCATCCACAAGAAGCTGTCGCTGGGTACGGCTCCGCGCTCTGCGTCCCGTAATCTGGCCAAGCGACAGGACGTGCAGAACGACCAGTATTACTCGCTTGGTGGCCGTGTTCTTCTTCAGACCAGCAGCAACACCCCTTTCGACATTTCCACACTGCCGAAGGATAAGCAGGTTCTGGTCTGCCGTGATCTCTTCAAGAAGGCTCAGAGCCTCGGCAACTGAGACTTCTGCATTTTCGTCCTGAAAAAGCCCCGGGGGTTATCCTCCGGGGCTTTTTTTAGTGTTCGGTGTTAGCCGTTGCGGGCCTGCGCAGCGAAGGCGTTCAGCTTGACCAGTGTGTCGTCAAACTGTCCGTTAGCTTCGGCAAATCGCAGGAAGCGCACACGTTCTACAAGGATTTCCGGTGGTGTGGGCTGCTGGGAAAGGAGCGCCATGACTTCATCGGAAAATTCATCCAGAGGCTGATAGCCGGGACGTGTCTCCTGTCCTGGCGTTAGTCCCGTCTGGACCGCAGGCGGGGCCAGTTCAATGACTTCGACTTTCCCTTTCAGGA